>Ga0182016_10000148_pt1 | contig 81987 bp, 68 predicted proteins | sample 712S2MmetaG_FD_120491 | JGI IMG/M metagenome (GOLD analysis project Ga0182016, IMG submission 120491) | Permafrost microbial communities from Stordalen Mire, Sweden - 712S2M metaG | ecosystem: Environmental > Terrestrial > Soil > Wetlands > Permafrost | place: Sweden: Stordalen | collected...
AGGAACCAAGCCCCGAGAACGGCGGCCAGTGCACCGAAAATCGCCCATTTCCACCCGTGCTTTTTAATTATCTTCGCCTCCTCACCGGAAATACCCTGAAATGGCTAGCATACAGGAAAAATTGAACCTATCATGAAAAAGCCTCGTTTCTTCATATGAAAGAAACGGGAGCCATGGCAACCGCGACGCTGCCCTTCGGACATTTCGAAAATCGGGGAACGGGAATTGTACCCCGGGTGGATGTAATCGGTGGCCGCAATCTGGTAGAAAATACCTTGGAGCCGGATTCCAGCCTGGTAGCGCGATGCCTTCGGGGAGACGAGGCTGCATGGGAAGAGCTCGTTCGGCTCAATACCCGGAAGGTCTACGGACTCTGCTACCGCTTCACGGGAAGCGGCTCGGAAGCGCAGGATTTGACGCAGGAAGTGTTTCTGCGTGTTTTCCGGACGATCAAGACGTTCCGGTCGACCGAAGGTTCCTTTGGGACCTGGTTGGCGCGCGTGACGCGTAACCTTTTGATCGACCATTATCGCCGCACTCGTCAGGAGCGCGTTACGGATTCGATCGAGGAGCAGCTTCCCATGCTGGAGGAAGCCGGCGCCTGTGCGTCGGTACGGCCCGACCACGGCGTGGCGGGCAGGGAAGCCAGTGAGATTCTGCAGGCGACGTTGCAGAAATTGTCGCCGGATTTACGGGAGGCGGTGATTCTGCGCGACCTGCAGGAAATGGAATACCGGGAAATCGCCGAGGTTTTGGCTATTCCGGAAGGCACCGTGAAATCGAGGATTAATCGCGGCCGCGCCGAATTGGGGCGGCTGCTGCGAAAGCAGAAGCTGGCGGTATGAACTGCGCAGAGATTGAAATTCTGATCTGCGACTACGTGGATGGCACGCTCCCGGCGGCTGAAAAGGCCGAACTGGAACGCCACCTCCACGACTGCCCGGCCTGCGCCGAGCTGGCGCGGGATTCCGCCGCGGCGGTAGGGTTCATCCAACGCGCCGAAGATGTGACTCCGCCGCCGGAACTGGTGACCAGGATCCTGTTCGAGGCTCCGTGGCGGAGGAATAAATCCGTAGTGACGGGCTTGCGCGGGCGGTTCTCAGCCTGGCTGCGCCCGGTGCTGCAACCGAAATTTGTGATGGGCGCGGCGATGACGATTCTGTCGTTCTCGCTGCTTTCGAGATTTACGCCGATCCACCAGATCAAGGCTTCCGACCTGCAACCGAAAGCCGTATGGGCCGGTTTGGAAAACCGGGTCCTGGATGCCTGGGATCGAACGGTGAAGTTTTACGACAACTTGAAATTCGTTTATCAGATACAAACCACACTGCGGGAATGGCAACAGCAGGACGAAGAGCAGCGGCCCGTCAAACGGCAAAATAGCCGGACCACGGACGATCATAAGCTGCCGGCAAAGTCCGCTCCGCAAGGAGAGCCAGGCAACGCAGGTGGCGGAAATCACTAGGGGACAAGACCATGAACTGCCAGAATCATCCTGAAACACCAGCCACGGCATATTGCCGCGCATGCGGAAAACCGGTTTGCGACGAATGCCGCCGCGACACCTTCGGCACGGTTTATTGCGCAGAGCACGCTCCCGCACCAGCCCCCGAAGCGCCGCCTCCAGGTCCTACGGCCGGTCCCATGGGGCCCCCGCCGGCGTTTGCGGTCCCGCCGGCGGGCGGCGCGGCAACCTATCCGGCCACGGGCAGCTACGCCTATTCGGACGTGTCCCCTGGCCTGGCATTTTTCCTGGGGTGCATTCCGGGCGTGGGCGCCATTTACAACGGCCAGTATGCCAAGGGGATTGTGCACGCGGTGATTTGGGGCATGCTGATGAGCATTTGCAGCTCCGATTCCCACGCCATCCGCGGGATGGAGCCGCTATTCGTCATACTTGTGATGGCCTGGTGGTTCTACATGGCGTTCGAGGCCTATCACACGGCGCGTAAACGGCGCGCCGGCGAAGCGGTGGACGAATACTCGAGTATTCTCAACCTCAGCGGCCACCGCAGCCATGTGCCGGTAGCGGGTTTCGTGCTTATCGCGGTGGGCGTGCTGCTGCTCCTGCACACGCTGGACCTGATCGATTTAGAGAGCGTGGCGCGCTTCTGGCCCGTGCTGCTGATTGCCGCGGGCGCATATCTTCTGGCTGGCCGTTTCATCAGTCCGGCCCCCAAGGAGCGCGGCTATGAACGGTAACAGTAGCTATCAGATCATCCGCGCCATCCGCGGGCCGATTACGCTGATCACCGTCGGCGTGCTGTTCGCCTTCCAGAATTTCACGCGCTTCGGCTTCGATCAGACCTGGCCGGTGCTGCTGATTGTGTTCGGACTGTTGAGCCTGATGCAGCGGGGCGCGGCGCCACCGCGGGCGACTCAGATGCCGCCGATGCCTCCGCCCCCGCGCGGCTACACAGGTACGAGTTATTCCGGGAGTCCGTACTCCCAACCGCCGGCGGGAAGCAATCCGCCGTCTTCGGGATCTTCCACATCGGGAGGCGCCGTATGAAACACCGATCGTTGACCGGACCGCTGCTCCTGCTGATCGTCGGCGGCCTGTTTCTGTGGCGAAACCTTCATCCCGACACACCGGTGTTCGAGCTGATGGCGCTCTACTGGCCTTTCCTGCTCATCGGCTGGGGACTGCTGCGGCTGGTGGAAGTGGCGCTGTGGCGCGAAGGCCGCGTGGTGGGCGGGTTCAGCGGTGGGGAAATCGTGCTGGTGATATTGATCTGCGTGGCGGGATCGGCAGTCTGGGCCGCTCGTGAGAACGGCATTCACTTCGACAGCCGCGGGCTCAACTGGTGGGGGTCGTCCTACGATTACCCGGTGGAAAAGACGGCGCCTGCCGGGGGAGTGAAGCGCATCGTGTTCGAGAATCCGCGCGGCAGCATCAAGGTGACGGGCGCCGATACCACAGAGGTCGCGGTGACTGGACACAAATCGGTGCGCGCTTACCAGCGCAACGATGCGGAAAAAACCAATGGCCTTACGCCGCTCGAAATCCTGCCGCAGGGCGATCGTATTCTGATCCGCACCAACCAGGATCATGCGCCCGACAACCAGCAGATCACCGACGACCTGGAAGTGACGGTGCCGCACGGAGTCTCGGTGGAGGCGCACGGACGCACGGGCGATTACGAAGTTTCCGAAGTGACCGGGGACCTGGAACTTTCGACCGACCACGGCGACGTGCGGCTCTCGAAGGTGGACGGCAACGCCAAGCTGCAGATCGGCCGCAGCGATGTGGTTCGCGCGGTAGATGTGAAGGGCCGGCTGGACCTGGAAGGCCGCGGTTCCGACGTGGAACTGGAAAACATCGGCGGGCAGGTGACCATCAACGGCGCGTACAACGGTTCGCTGGATTTCAAGAATCTGGCCAAGCCGCTGAAATTAGAAGGAGCGCGCAATACCGAACTGAGCGTGGCCGCGGTGCCGGGCCACATCAATATGGACCTGGGCGAGTTCAACGGCACGGACCTGGTGGGGCCGATCCGGCTGATCGGCAGCTCGCGCGACATTCGCATCGAGCAATTCACGCAGTCGTTGGAGCTGGAGAACCAGCGCGGCGATGTAGAGTTGCATCCCGGACGTGTGCCGTTGCCCTCGATTGAGGCGCGCACCGGATCGGGCCGTATCGAACTGGTTCTGCCGGAGAAGGCCACCTTCATCCTGGACGCCACGGCGGAACGGGGCGAAGCGCAGAACGATTTCGGATCGGCCATCCGGCAGGAATCGGATGGCAAGTCGGCGACCCTGAAGGGGAAGGTGGGGGAAGGGCCGACGCTGCATATCATCTCCTCGCGCGGATCGATTTCGGTACGCAAAGAGGGATCGGATCAGAGTGAGAGTTCGGCGGATAAGGCGGAAGTGGTGCGGGGCAGGGAATTATGCCCCGTAATCTAACGGGCCGACCGCTCTACCGATCACATACAGGTATGTCCGAGGTCGTTGCAGCGGCCGGTGTCCAAGGCCTTCGGGTCGACAATTGCGCGTGTTAGACGCGTCGTCGGTCCAACGTATAGCGGGGCCGTTACACCCGTTTAGCTGCAGATTGTGCGCCGTCGACGTCATCCTGCGAACGCCTCGGGTTCAGTGATGCATGAAATCTATCGCGACTGCAGCGACCCAGATCAGCACCGCCAGCAACCACAAGCGACCCCTTCGCCATTGCCGGTAGCCCAGAATCATTGCCCCCCAGGCCAGATTTAATAGAAGAAAGACAGCAAAGATCGGCAGAACGGCGACAGCCCAGACTAGCGGCTCTCCTGTGATTGGAACCACCCCGTGCTCTTGTGGTATTGCCCAACTGAGCGATGCCCGAGCGACGTAACCGATAGCACCGATCACATTCAGCACGAGCAAGACTACGTTCACTCGCTGCATCAAACGGGACCTATCTGTCGTTAGGGGACTGCTGAGCATGAGGCACTCCCTTTCCCAGCGCAGCTTGCCGATACGAAACTTTCACCAACGCGGGCCGGTCTTATGCTCGGCAAGCAGGGCGTCAGTTTGCACGTTCACCGAACGCCAGAACTCGTTTTCCGTGAGTTCCTTCGATGCCAAGCCTTCGGCAAGCAGCACGTCGAGTTCTTCCTGTGTGCCGGCAAAACCAGGCACGGTGCGCTGTTCGACGGCGGCCAACCCCGCATCCACGACTTGCTCAACGGACGTGTAGGCGCCGCGGCCGATAACAGCCTGGACGCGGCGTTCTTGTTCGGGCGTGAGCTGGATCGTCATGGGCTGCGCTCCTGAGGCTCCTTGCTTCAGAGTAGGCGAAAGTCTCGTTTAAGGCAACCCGGTGCGCGGGCCGGGCGGTGTGCACGCTGGCGGGATTTTTATTTGCAGAGCCGGCGGCAATAATAGCGCTTTGCTACCCGTCGCGCCGGGTGTTTGTCCGAAACTCCGAGAGTTAATTCGGGGCCCGCGCCACGACCTTGGGCAAGCTGAAGCAAAGCTAAAGCATGCCCCACGTCACCATGATGTGGGGTATGCTTTAGCTTGCCCCGCTGAAGCCTAGCCCGCATGGCGCGACACACCAGAGCTTCCCTCGCAGTTCTCTTTTTCGTAAACGTTCTCAATTACTACGACCGCCAGGCGCTGGGCGCGGTGGCCGAGCCTTTGCGCCGCGAGTTCGCACTTTCCGATGCGCAGATCGGCGCGCTGAGCACGTTCTTCATCGTCGTCTACGCGGTAGCGGGATTGCCGCTCGGCCGGCTGGCCGATACCTGGAGCCGGCGCAAACTGATGGCGATTGGCGTAAGTTTGTGGGCCGGATTGACGGCACTCGGGGCTGCCGCTGCGAGCTACAGCGTGCTCGCCGCGACGCGCCTGGGAGTGGGAATCGGGGAAGCGGTCTGCGCTCCGGCCGCCAATAGCTGGATCGGCGCGATTGTGCCGGCGGGACGGCGGGCACGTGCCATGGCCGGCTTCATGATGGCCGTCCCGGTGGGTGTGATGCTGAGCTCGGCGGTCACCGGACCGGCGGCGCAGGCGTGGGGCTGGCGCGCGGCTCTGGCGCTGGCGGCAGCTCCGGCAGCGTTGCTGGTGCCGGCGCTGCTGTGGCTGCGAGAGCCGGAGCGGGAAGCGGTAGGCCGCGCAGGGGATCGCATCGGTCCGATGACTTTATTGCGGATTCCGGCGCTCGGGTGGATCGCGGCCTCGGGCGCCATCCTCAATTTTGCGCTCTATAGTTTCTCCTCGTTCCTGCCGGCGTTTTTGACGCGCTATCACGGACTTTCGGTGGCGCAGGCGGGATTGTGGACGGGCATCGGCTCGGGCGTGGCGGGTGTGGCGGGAGCGGTGGCCGCGGGCCTGTGGGGAGATCGCATCGTTGCCCGCTGGGCAAACGGACGCCTGCTGTTGGCGGCGGGCGCCGCGTTGCTGGCCGCGCCGCTGGCGTTGGCGGCGATTGCGCTTCCGGCGGGGGAATCGACGGCCGCGCTGGCACTGATCATGCCGGCGTACGGGCTGCTGCAGACATACTATGGGCTGGTGTACGCGGCCATCAACGACATTGTCGTGCCGGGATTGCGCGGCACGGCGATGGCTGGCTATCTGTTCGTCACGTATCTGGGCGGCGCGGCTTTCGGTCCGCTCGCGACGGGCATGTTGAGCGATCGGTTGGCGCGCCGGGCGGCGGGCGGAGCGGGTCTTACGGAAGCCGCCCGCGCGGTGGGACTGCACCAGGCGATGTACCTGATTCCGGCGATGGCGCTGGTATTGGCGGTGGTACTCTGGGCGGGCGCGAGATCGGTGCGGCGGAGCGTATAATTCGATTATGGCCGCGTACAAGTTCGCCAGCGATGAGTTCATTGAGGCCGTACGAGCAGGTACCCACAAAGCTTTTCTGGAGACGCTCCAGGCAGGATTACCGGTCTTTTACACCGATTGCGAGGGGCTTGAAGTCATGGAACTGCCCGACGGCAGAAGATTTGAGATCCGGTGGAATCCATCCTCCCCCACGGGGGAAAACTACGACGTCGTTCGGGAAATAGCTGCGCGGGCTGCCTAGGTCCATGTGCCCACGCTTACGGTAGTGGCTGGTCCTAACGGGTCTGGAAAATCGACGCTCACTCAATCGGCTGATTTTGACGGAATAGAGCGGCTGCTCGATCCGGACGCCATCGCGCGCGACCTATCCCCGGCGGATCCTTCTGCGGCGGCTGTCGCTGCCGGACGGAAAGCCTTGCAGCTGACCGAGGAATACCTGAACGCCAAAGTCAGCTTGGCCGTTGAGACGACTTTGGCAGGTCACCGAATCATCGTGTTGATGCGGACGGCCAAGGAACGCGGATACGAGGTGAACCTGGCTTTCGTGGCGCTCAACAGTCCCGAGAAGAACATCGGCCGTATCCGCGACCGGGTCGCCCGTGGAGGTCATTTTATTCCGGACCTCGATGTGCGCCGACGCTACGCGAGGAGTTTCGCGAATTTGCCGAAAGCGATCCGGTTGGCTGATCTTGCCTTGCTGTTCGACAACTCGGGAGATGATGCTCGCCCCGTATTGATTGCGCAAAGCGGTAAGATCGTGTGGCAGGCAAAGTTGCTTCCGGAGTGGCTCAGCGGTATTCGACTCGATGTGTCAGGAAGCTCGCAATTATAAGTGGACGGCGGCGGGTCGAGAGGAGTCTCCGAACTCCTGAGGTCGCCCCGAAATTTGGGGCTGATGAGGAAAAAGCGTGAGCCCGTTTCGCGTCCGGGACCACTCCCTCACGGTCGCGGCTCAGTATCGGCACACTGCGTTTTTCCGAGCCGCGCGCGTAAGCAAGCGGTCCCATAGCCCAAGTCAAATTCCACGACATCAGGAGTTCGGAGTCTCGACCCTGCAGGCTGAAGGCCTGCGCCACGTCACGACGTCGCAGAATGATCTCTATTCGATTTCGAGGGTGATATACATCAAGCGGCCGTCGCGCTCCACCTGCAAAACCACCGCGTCGCTGTCTTTCAACTGATCCAGTTGTTTTCGCAGACTTGCCACGTCCGTGACGGGCGCATTATTGAGCTCATATATCACGTCGCCCAAGTGCAGACTGTCGCCGGAGTAGCTGGAGTCGCCTCCGCGGGCCGCGATTACCACGCCGTAATGTTTCCGCAAATCGGGCAGCAGCGCGGTCACCTTCTCATCCACGTCGATGCCCAGAATTCCCAGCCGGTTCACGAGGTTCTTGGTAGGGTCCACCATATCGGCGAAGCGTTCGGGGTCGCCGTGGCGCTCGATAGTCGCCACCTGGACGGGTTTCTTCTCGCCGTTGCGCATGACCAGCACGTCAACTTTGGCGCCGACCGGATAGCGGTACAGGTCGACTTCCATCTGGCGGGCGTTGGCCTCGGTTTTGCCGTTCAAACTGAGAACGATATCGCCCGGCTGGAGACCGGCGATGTCGCCCGGACCTCCGGGCGCCACGTCGGAGAGCAGCACGCCCCAATCCTGCGAGAGCTGCAGTCCGGCGGCCATCGGCGGGGTGATGGTTTGGGCGTACACACCGATCTCGCTGCGGTGCACGTGTCCTTCCTGCCGGATCTGCTGGTAGACATTGCGTACGATGTTGCTGGGGATGGCGAAGCCCAGACCCTCGCTGCCGCCCGATTGCGAAAAAATAAACGTATTCAGGCCCATGACGCGCCCATCGGCGTCCACTAAGGGGCCGCCGCTATTGCCGGGATTGATGGGCGCATCGGTCTGAATGTAGATCATGGTGTCCTCGGGCTTGATCTGCCGCGCCACCGAACTGACCACCCCCATGCTGACGGAATTCTCCAGGCCTAAGGGATTTCCGAATGCCATCACCAGTTGCCCCTGATGCAGGCTGTCGGAATCGCCCAGGGGAAGGGGAACGAGATCGTTGCGATCCACGCGGATCACGGCCAGATCTGTCTCGCGATCGACGCCCACGACCGAGGCTTCCAACATCTTGCCGGACGGCGCGATGGCGCCCCCAACCTCTCCCGACGCAGAATCGGCGATCCGGACGCGCACTTTGCGCGCGTTGGCAACCACATGGGCGTTGGTCACGATGTATCCGTCGGCCGATACCACTATGCCCGATCCGCTGGCGTGCTGCCGGGTGACGATAGCGGCATTCGAGCCGGAGTCGCGATCCTCATTCAGCACGTAGCCGGTGGAAAAAATCTGCACCACGGCCAAGCTGACGCGATGCGAGAGGCCCTCCAGCTGGGCGCTCAAATCATGCAGTGCATCGCTTTTCCCGATCGGTTGTTTAGCTCCCGTTTTCTGAGCGGCGGCTGTCAGTGCGGTGAGGAGAAGCAACGTGGATAGCTTGGTCGATAGCATCATGGCGCATCCTAATTCTAGCGAGGTCTTCGGCCTCAAACCGGCGAGACCTCGAAACCCGTAGCTTCACTGGTGTTCTTGGCGTCCTTGCGGCTTTGCGTGAGAGTCTTCTTTCACTCCATTGACGATACGCGAAATGCCGTCCTCGATCGGCGCCGCATTGAAGTCGATCGACAGACCAAGCCGCTTATCTGCCGGTCGTAGACAAGTGAGACGTTGCCTGCCCATGAGCGGTTTTCTGCCTCCCTCCGGCCAGCAGATTTCGCGCGCGCCGGCCGTCCTCGAAGACTCCGCCAACGGTCCGATTTTCGTCCACTGCCGGCGCGGCGCCGGCCGGACCGGTACCGTCATCGCGTGCTACCGGATCGCGCACGATGGCTGGCGAAACCGGCAGGCGCTGGAAGAAGCCCGCACTTTCGGCATGAGCCGGCTGGAGCGCGCGATGCGCAGCTACGTGCTTCACTACCGCGCGGAAGCCGCTGCGATTCCGTGACCGTGGCGCTCGTTTAGCGCGTACTACACTAGTACGAGCTACATTCATGCCCAAAAAGGTACTGCACGCCAAATCCGCGGCCGCCGGGGCCGGGACAGCTCCATCGCCGCCCGCGCCGCCGGCGGCCGGCATCGACCTGAAGGACAACTCGCTCTATCTGAACCGCGAGCTCAGCCTTCTGTCATTTCAGCGCCGCGTGCTGGAAGAGGCTGAGGATGACGCCAATCCGCTGCTGGAACGCGTGAAGTTTCTGTCTATTTTGGGATCGAACCTGGACGAGTTCTTCATGGTGCGCGTGGCGGGACTGGCCGCCCAGATGGATGGCGGCCTGACGGAAGCGGGGCCCGACGGCATGAGCCCGCGCGCGCAGTTGGTGGCCATTCGCCGCGAGTACAAGCGGCTCCTCAACGACGGCCACCGCTGCCTGGATAAATTGCTGCCGCGCCTCGAAAAGGAAGGCATTTACGTTCGCGATTATGCCGACCTGAATGCCGCTCAACTCAAGGACGCGGCCAAGTATTTCTCCGAGACCGTGTTTCCGGTGCTGACGCCGCTGGCGCTCGACCCCGGCCGCCCGTTTCCGCATATTTCCAACCTCAGCCTGAACCTGGCGGTGTTGATTCGCGACCATTCCGGTGAGGAGAAGTTCGCGCGCGTGAAGGTGCCGGATTCCCTGCCGCAGCTGGTGAGCTTGAACGGCGCGGCCAAAGCCAATCCGAAGAAGCCCCGCAAGCGCTTCGACCTGGTGTGGCTGGAACAAGTCATCGCCGCCAACCTTGCCGCCCTGTTTCCCGGCATGGAGATTCTGGAAGCGCACCCTTTCCACATCACGCGCGACGCCGACGTGGCCATCAAGGAACTGGAAGCTGAAGATTTGCTCGAGTCGGTGGAAGAGGGTGTACGGCAGCGGCGTTTCGGCAGCCCTATCCGGCTCATGGTCACCCACGATATGCCGGCTTCCATCCTCAATATTCTGATCCAGAACCTGGAAATCACGCCGCGCGAAGTGTACCGCATGGCCAAGCCGCTCTCTTTCAAGCGGCTGATGGTCCTTTATAACCTGGAACGCCCGGAACTGAAGGACACACCGTTTTTGCCCGCCGTACCTCCCGCGCTATCCGCCATGGGTGAAGAGGAGGACATCTTCAGCCGCATCCGCAAGCAGGACATCCTGCTGCACCATCCCTTCGATTCGTTCCAGCCGGTGATCGAATTCCTGCGCAAGGCGGCGCATGACCCGGCGGTGCTGGCCATCAAGATCTGCCTCTATCGCGTGGGGCGGAATTCGCCGGTGGTCGAGACGCTGCTGGAAGCGCAGGAAGAGGACAAGCAGGTGGCGGCGCTGGTGGAGTTGAAAGCGCGCTTCGACGAAGAAAGCAACATCGAGTGGGCCCGGGCGCTGGAACGTTCGGGCGTGCACGTGGTGTACGGACTGGTGGGACTGAAGGCGCACGGGAAGGTGGCGCTGGTGGTGCGGCGCGAGCAGGACCGCATTGCGCGGTATGTCCACATCTCCACCGGCAATTACAATGCGGTCACCGCGCACTTATATACCGATATCGGACTATTTACCGCCGACGAAGATATAGCCGACGACGCAAGCAACCTGTTTAACTATCTCACGGGCTATTCCTATAAGTCGGACTACAAGAAGCTGCTGGTGGCGCCGGTCAACCTGCGGGACCGGTTTGAAGCTCTGATCGAGCGCGAGATCAAACACGCCAAAGCCGGGCGCAAAGCTCATCTCATCTTCAAAGTGAACTCTTTGTGCGATCCGCAAATCATCCGGGCGCTATATAAGGCCTCGCGCGAGGGCGTACGGATTCAACTGTTAGTGCGCGGCATCTGCTGCCTGTGTCCGGGCCTGCCGGGAGTGAGCGAGAATATCGAAGTTACCAGCGTGGTGGGGCGATTCCTGGAACATAGCCGCATTTACTACTTCCACAATGGCGGCAACGACGAGGTGTATATCGGCAGCGCCGACCTGATGCCGCGCAATATCGACCATCGCGTGGAAATTCTGGTCCCGATTCTCGATCGCGCGCTGGTTCGCACCTTGCGCGAAGAAGTGCTGGCCGTGTACCTGGCGGATAACGTGAAGGCGCGCCATATGCAGCCGAACGGAACTTACACGCGAAAAAAGGGGGGCGAAGGCCGCCCCAAGGTGAACAGCCAGGAATATCTGCTGCGCAAACGGCCGGGGCAGAAGCACCAGAAGGCGCGGGTCAAGCTGCGGCCGTAGGGGAAATTGCTGCACGCCGATGAGCTCGCTGTGTTGACGCGCAAGGCCGACACCGCCTACCAGCCGGAAGCGCGGCGCTGGCAAGCCAGCCGGGGTCCAGATTATGGAAGGGCTGGGATTGAGGCTGACCACGGGCGCGCATCCCATAGCACCCTGGCCACTTTCGACGATGCCTGCCGAACTCTGGCATCATGCGAGAATAGGCGAGGAGCCGTGAGGGTGTGACCGAGCGATATCGTTTATGCATTGCGCTGCTTCTGGCTGCCGTGACTGGACTGCCAGCCTGCGCTCAAACTTGGGACGCCGGCGGCAACAGCCTGCTGAAGGGTACATATTATTTCCGGTACGTCGCCTGGCAAGGCCAATACGACGCCACCAACAATTTGCAGTACGCCATTGCAATCTACGGCAACATCGCCTTTAGCAACGGCACTTACAGTCTTTCGGGCGCCAGGGAATTCGATAGCGGCAACGAATTGCAGCAGCCTTGGTTTGTCGGCGGGACGTACTCGGTCGGCGCGAACGGATATGGAATTTTCAGCAGCCTCTTCACAACGGGAGATTACCTGAACATCCTCGTGTCGCCGTCCAGCGGCGTAGTGGTGGGGAGCACCAGGCAAGGCAGCAGCGGCTATAACGATCTGTTCCTCGCGGCGCCGTTACCGGCGGCGTCGAGCTCTTCCTTTAGTGGAACCTATTCCATGATGGGCCTGGACGACCCCACGCTGAGCGTAGCCGATACGCGCTCCTACCAGTTGTCTGTAACCTTCGGCGCCGCCGTAGCACGAGCTTCCGGATATTTCGCATCGGGCGCCTCCACCTTAACGAACCAGAGCTTTTCCAACCTGAAATATTCGTACAGCAACGGCGCCGCAGCGGTCAACTTCGGTAGCGAGCTCACCACGGCAAACGTAGACACCGATTTGATGAGCGGGACCAAATACTTTTACGTCGCGCCGGATGGAGATTTTATTTTTGGCGGCTCCCCCAACGGATGGGACTTCATTGTGGGGGTACGCCAGTCCTCCGATGCCGTGAGCGGATTATATTACCGCGCCGGTATGGCGCAGGACGATTCCCCCGCCGCCGCGAACCATTATGTCAACCTCGACAGTTGGTATGGCGCACTGGACGCTATCGCCAACGGAGTGCTTCTGGGGCATCGACACGTCCTGCAGGTTTCACGCAGCAGCAACGCTCGATACGATCTCACTTACACCGATTCTCTGAACGGCTCGGCCGGAAGCTACAGCGACTCGTTCAACCAGTATTTGTTCAGTGCCGGCGGCGCTTACGGCATCGGCTTCGAGGGACTCGAAAACGGTTCCTCGTTGGGGATAGAGGTCCTCGTGGAGTCGCCCCAGCCGGCTTCTCCGGGTGGAGTCTATATTGATCCCGCAGGTGTTGTCAGCGCGGCCAGTAGTGCTCCGTTCACAGCTGGTTGGGCGCCCGGTGAGCTGATTTCAATCTACGGGACGAATCTGGCGTCGACGTCCGCCGTGGATGGAACGCTGCCCATGATGCTCGGGCAGGTTGAGGTTTTAGTCAACGGCGTTCCATCGCCAATCTATTCCGTCTCTCCCGGGCAGATCAACGCAATCGTTCCGATTGGCATTAGTACGACCACCACACCGGTCGCCACAATTCAGGTGACGAACGGCGCCGGTTCCTCCAATACGGTTTTCAATTACCTGGGTGAAACCCAACCGGGCGTCTTTAACAGCGTCGGGGGCGTGCCCGCTATCCAGCACGCCGACTACAGCATGGTGAGTTCTTCGAGTCCGGCAGAGGTAGGAGAGACCTTAGTGGTCTACCTCACCGGATTGGGAGCGGTCGATGCCAAGGGCAATGTGACGAACGCAATTACCTCTACTATCGACGGAGTACCGGCCGACATTGCTTATGCCGGGACGGGATCGCTGGTGGGTGGGGCCTATCAGATGAATGTCACTGTGCCGAACGGCGTCAGCGCTGGAAACGTGCACTTCAACATCACCGGCCGGATTCGATCAATTCCTCGACGATGATTCCAGTCGGCAACGGAGGCACGGCGAAGGTGAGTGCCGACAGGGTGGTTCCTCTCCTTCCGAGATCGCCACGGGTTCACTAAAATGCCCCTGCGCTCGTTTTTCGCGGCGCTGGCACTATTTGCCCGCACCGAGCCAGCAACCTGCGGGCGCCTGAGGGCTGCGCCACATCGGCGGTTCAGCGGACGTCGAACGTCAGTTCGATCGGTGCACCTGTGACAGCATCGCGCCTGCCGACGTCGTACGATTCATCCGCACCCAGTACTTCGAATCTGTTTCCGTTGAATTGGCCAATGGCCGTGACTTTTGCCTCCATCGCGCGAAAGCCGTTTTGCCGGATTCGTTTGCGGAGGTCGTTCATTTTGAATTTATTTCCGCGGGCAAGTACGATGTCCAGCAGGCCCGTCTTGATGCTGACACTCACGGACTCCACGCCCGCCAGTTTTCCGATTGAAGCGCTCACGCCACGGGAGCAAAGTTCGCAATCGAGGCCGTAAACTTTGAGTTGAATATGCAGGTACTCGGCACGAACAGGTATGGCAGCCAGCAACAGCAAAGCCAGAGGCGCGACTTTCAGGCCTGACGTCATTTACGCCCTTTCAAAAAGTAATAGGTCAGCCCCGCTACAGCCCTTAGCCGATCCGCCGGCTGCGTGCCGTTGGGGTCACGCCAGACGGCAAAGAGCACTCCCGTCTGAAAGGCAAAATTTCGATAAGTGAACAGGAAAGGCGGACCCGAATACGCGCCGGTTCCGCCGGAATTAGTCAGGACCACAATCCCGCTTGGATCGGGCAAGGGATTTGCCGGCTGACGCGGAGGAAGGAGAGCTTCGGTGCTGAAAACATGGCTATGACCGGACCGAGGGGGGTCTGCGCGCTTCGCCACGCATAGCCGGACCACTCTCCAGTCGATTCCCCGAGAAACCGCCAGTCTGGTTTGGGATACTCCTTATCCAAGAAAGGCGGTCTCCAACCGAACACCAGACTGCTCAGGAATGAATTGCTCTGGTGATCGTGCCCGTCCAAACTGACATACTGCCGATAGCCCGCACCGGCCCAAACATAATATCGGCGTGAGACATGCCCGGTCGCCGCGGCAGCATAAAATCCAGGCGACCTTCTGAGAGGGGGTCCGTCAGAGCGTGGGGGGAGCTGGGTTGAAACTGAGCTTCCAAGATAAAGCGTGCTTTCGAATCGCGTCCCGATTCCAGTCAGACGGTGGTGAAATCGCCAGGCTGCCAGGACTTCGGCCTCGGGAATGCCCGGCATCAGGGCTGTAACGCGGCCCGTAGGATGCTCTCCCGAATTGAAGTCGAAGGGAGCTGAAAGCGACAGTTGAAAGTCGCCTGTGATTCCGTAGCTCATCGTCGGGCCGCCCATAATTAAGCCCGATCGCCACATGAATGCGCTTCCAATACTGGTGTCTCCCGCCCCTAAGAGCGCCGTGCCAAAACCGAATGCCGGCCCGTGGCCATCGGCCCAAGCTGTGGAGTTACAACAAAGAAGCAATAGGCCGAGCTTAAGCACGAGGCTCTGGGACTTCACGGTTTAGACAGTATACACCAGAAGGTCGAACGAGCCTCTCCACACGAGAATGTGCTCCGGGCCGGCCCAGAATCGGTTCGTGATATTCTCTGCCTTATGACTCGCCCGCTCTTTGCCTTACTGCTCGCCGGCGCGTGCTGGGCGCAAACGCCAGACCAGCCGCAATTTCCCAATCGGGAGGGCGATTTCATTGTCCACGACTTCGAATTCAAGTCGGGCGAAAAGATGGCGGAACTGCGCCTGCACTACACTACCCTCGGCGCGCCGGCGCGTAACGCCGCCGGCCACGTGAACAACGCCGTCCTCATTATGCACGGTACGGGCGGCAACGGCCGCGGATTCCTCAGCGCGCAGTTCGCCGCCGAACTTTTCGGCCAGGGCCAGCCGCTCGATATCGCGCGCTCCTACATCATCCTGCCCGACGCAATCGGCCATGGAAAATCGAGCAAGCCGAGCGACGGCCTGCACATGGAGTTTCCCCACTATCGTTACGACGACATGGTGAAGGCCGATTACCTGCTGCTGCAAGATGGCCTGCACGTCGATCACCTCCGCCTGGCGATGGGCACATCGATGGGCGCCATGCACACGTGGGTATGGGGCGAGACGTATCCCGATTTCATGGACGCGCTCATGCCGCTGGCGAGCGCGCCCGTCGAGATCGCCGGCCGCAATCGCATGTTCCGCTCGATGATCATGCAGGCCATCCGCAACGATCCCGATTGGAACGGCGGCGAGTACACCAAGGAACCGATGAACGGGCTGATCGCCGCCGAGTACTCCCTGTGGATGATGGGAACCAGCGCGCTGCAACTGCACAAGGCGAATCCCACGCACGACCAGGCCGACGCCGCCGTCACCAAGATGCGCGAGCAGGCCCAGAAGCTCGATGCCAACGATATGCTCTACTATTTCGATGCCTCGTCGGACTACAACCCGTCGCCCATGCTCGATCGCATCAAGGCGCCGCTGTACGCGATCAACTCAGCGGACGATGTGGTCAATCCGCCGGAGTTGGGAATTCTCGATCGCGAGATCAAGAAGGTGGCACATGGCAGGTACATCCTGATTCCCACCAGCGACGAAACGCGCGGCCACGGCACGCATTCACGGGCGGTGGTGTGGAAGACTTATTTGCTGGAGTTACTGGCCGAGTCGGAACCGCGCGCCGCACTGCTCGACCCGGCGCACGACTATTGGAAGCGGAATGCGCCCGCGCTCTACCGCGTCAAAGTGGCCACCACGAAGGGCGATTTCACCGTGGAAGCGCATCGCGATTGGGCCCCGCTCGGCGCCGACCGTTTCTATAATCTGGTACGCGCCGGTTTTTATGACGACTCGCGCTTTTTCCGCGTGATCGCCGGGGATTTCGCGCAATTCGGCATTCCGGGCGACCCCGTGCTGGCCGCGGCGTGGCGGAATGCCAGCTTCCCTGACGACCCGGTGAAGCGAAGCAATGTCCGCGGCTACGTGGCTTACGCCATGACGGGACCGAGCGCACGCACGACGCAGATTTTCGTCTTGATGGGAGACCGCGCGCGGCAGGATAAGGATGGCTTCGCGCCGTTCGGCATCGTGACGCACGGCATGGACGTGGTCGACAAGCTTTATTCGGGATATGGCGAGGGCGCCGGCGGCGGCATGCGCGGCGGCAAGCAGGCCAGGATTTTCGAGGGCGGAAACACCTACATGGATGCGACGTTCCCGAAATTGGAAAAGCTGATCGGGGCTACGGTGTTGGAGGGAACCGCTCCCTAACGGTCGCGGCTCGGAAACGCAATGTGCCAATACCGAGCCGCGACCACAGGGAGCGGTTTGCGGACGCGAAGGCGCTCACTCAAAAATGCTCTTGGGAATCATGGCGTGGACGCCCTTGGTGCCGTCCACCGCCTGCGTCACGTTGAAATCCACCGCCACGCTGCACAGGGCGTAAGCGTCCTCGCGCGTCATATGCTTTTCAGTCACCAGAAAATCGATGGCCTCCTTCACCGCGATCACCAGCGCCTGATTCAGATCCTTATCGATTCCCATGGCGATCCAGTGGGTGGGCGTTTCGCCGCGCGGCCACGTCAACTTCATGTCCTTGCGCACTACGAACTGAAATGTGCCGATGAGCGAGGTCTCCATGGCGGTGATGTCCACTTCGCCGTTGCCTTGTCCCGCATGGCCGTCGCCCACTTCGAACAGCGCCCCGGCAGCATGCACCGGAATGTACAGCGTGGTGCCCTCCACCAGGTCTTTGTTGTCTAGATTGCCGGCGTGGACGCCTGGCGGTGCGCTGTCGATCTTGCCCTGCGAAGGGTCGGGCGCCACTCCCATGCTGCCAAAGAAGGGATGCAGCGGAATCTCGATGCCGTCGGCAAATTTCGCCACGTTACGCTGGAGATCGAGCGGGATCAAGCGGCTTTTGCCCTTCTCGAACTCGCCGTTGATGAGGACGCCGCGCGTCGGGCTGAAGCCGTTATAAGCGTACGGAGTCGCAATCTTGATCTTCTGGATGCGGACTTCGAGCACGTCCCCGGGTTCGGCGCCTTCGATGAAGATCGGGCCGGTGAGAATATGGCCGCCTGGGCCGCGCTCTTCTTTCGGCGGCTGGTGGGCGTAGATATCCTTCCATTCCGGCTGGATGTCTTCGTCTTTCACGCCGACTTGGGCAAGGCGCTGCGGACTGCTGGTGCTCATGGCGAGGATCTCCACCCGATCGCCCGACTTGATGCGCAGCACGGGCTTGGCGCCGGCCCAATAATTCCCCCAAACTACCGTGGAGGGCGACGATGTGAGTTTATAGTCGGCTGCTTGGGCCGCGGCCAGGGCCGCTAAGAACAGAAATAGTGGCTTCATGGTATCCAGCGATTCTATCGCAGAAACACCGACTGCCCCACCAAGGCCGGTGGCTCGGGTGTACGCTTGAGGAAATGGCATATCAAATTGAACACGGGCGTGCGCCCCGCTCCCGTCGTGTGGGACTCATTGCGCTGATCGTCACGCTGTTGATCGTTCTGTTCGGCGCCCGATCCATGGCTTCGTACGCCATCGAAATCGCCTGGTGGAAGGAAGTGGGGCAATTCCGAACGTGGATGAGCATGCTGTATTACAGCGTGGCGCCTGTCACTCTGGCCACCCTGGTAGCGTTCGCCGTGCTGTGGATCGCGCATGCACGCGCGGTGAAATTCGCCAAAGCCAGCTTGCGCGGGCACAAGCTTTACGCGCGCCTCTCCGCGCTCGTGCTGTTACTCGTGAGCTACCTCATTGCGGCTTCGGCCATCGACACCTGGACGGTGGTGCGCTTCACGGGTTCGCGGAATCTCGCTGCCGCCGCCACGGCGTGGCACGACTCGGTGTTCGCTAAGCCCCTCTCCTTTTACCTCTTCGACCTCCCGTTCTACAGCATGCTGCGCAGTTACGTGCTGGCGCTGGTGATTGTGAGCATCCTGCTCTATTGGCTGGCGGCGCGGGCGTGGCAGCTGCGCTTCAAGATCGGCGACATGCAGCAGGCGCGCGAGATCGACCCGGCCATCTTCCGGCTGGAGGGCGGATTGGAATCGCGCTTCCTGCGCGGCGCGGCGGTGTTCCTGCTGATGGCGCTGGCCGTGCGCTTCTTCCTGGGCCGCTACGAAATGGTCTACAACGAGCACGGCACCTTCCTGGTGGGCGTGGATTACGTCGACCAGAATATCGGGCTGCCGCTCCAGTGGCTGCTGATTGTGGCGTGCTTCGCGGCCTCCGCGCTCCTCCTGATGGGGCGGTGGATTCTGGCGGCCAGCATGTCGCTGGCGCTGGTGGTCGCGTTCATCGCGCCGCGGCTGGTGTCCGCCCTGTATGTCCGGCCCAACGAGATCTCGCTCGAGCAACCGTACATCGATACCCACATCCATGCGACCCGCAGCGCGTACGGCCTGGAGGCGCGCGTCAAGGAGATCGAATTCAATGCCGACCCGAATGGCAGCATCGACACCGCGCAGCACAAGGATCTGCTAAGCAACGTGCGGCTATGGGACTACCAGCCGTTCCACGACACCATTACGCAACGCCAGGCGCTGCGTACTTATTACGTTTTCCACGACAGCGACGTGGACCGGTATATCATCGACGGGCAGTATAAGCAAGTGCTTCTCGCGCCGCGCGAACTGGACATCGCCAATCTGCCCGATGCGCGCAATAACTGGATCAATCCGGCATTCATTTACACCCATGGGTACGGCCTGGTGCTGGCGGAAGTCAGCAAGATGACGCAGGACGGTCTGCCGGTGCTCATGATCCAGGACGCGCCGCCGAAAATCGAAACCCCGAGCCTCAAGTTAACCCGCCCCGAGATTTACTACGGCGAAGTAACGCACGAGCCGGTGTTCGTCAATACCGCGGAGGCGGAATTCAACTATCCTTCGGGCGAAAGCAACTCCACCACGCGCTACGAAGGCAAGGGCGGATTCCCCATCGACTCCTTTGCTATGCGGCTGGCCGCGGCGACCAGCGAAGCCGAGCCCAACATCATGCTGACCAGTTATTTCACCGCCAACAGCCGCATGATGATCCATCGCAAAGTGCGCGACCGTGTCCAGCAACTGGCGCCGTTTCTCTCCTGGGACACGGACCCGTACCTGGTGATCACCGATGCCGGCCGCTTGGTGTGGATCATCGACGGCTATACCACTTCCGATGCGCACCCCTATTCGCGCGCGGTGGATGTGGGAGACATGGGTGGTGTGAATTACATTCGCAATGCGGTAAAGGCGACCATCGATGCGTACGACGGCGAGACGCACTTGTATGTGTTCGCGCCGGACGACCCGATCATCGGCGCCTACAGCAATCTTTTCCCCGATCTGTTCCTGCCGGCCGCCCGCATGCCGGCCGATCTGCGGCGGCACGCGCGTTATCCGGAGACGCTCTTCAGCGTGCAGGCGGAGATTTACCGGACGTACCACATGCTCGATCCGAAGTCGTTCTATAACAAGGAAGACGTCTGGGATCTGGCGCAGCATTCGGGCCAGGACAACAGTTCGGCGGCGGTAACACCGACTTATGTGATGGCCACGCTACCGGGTGAGAGTAAGCCCGAGTTTCTGCTCATGCTGCCCTTTACGCCCCGCAGTAAGAACAATCTGATCAGCCTCATGATGGCGCGTTGCGACGGCGATCATTTAGGCGAGAACGTGGTACTGCTGTTATCGAAGCAGCAACTCATTCCCGGCCCGATGAATGTCTCCGCGAATATCAATCAGGACCAGAATATTTCCAAGGATCTGACATTGTGGAACCAGCAGGGTTCCCGCGTCTTGCGCGGGCAGGTAGTCATCTACCCGGTGGGCAATACGTTCCTGTATGTGGATCCGATCTATATACAGGCAAGCCAGGGCAGCATGCCGCAATTGAAGAAAGTCGTGCTGGCGGTGGGTAGCCGGCTGATTTACGCGGACAGCTACGACGAGGCGCTGGCGCAGCTTTCCGGCGGCGCGCAGCAGTTGATCCAGCAAGCTACGGCGACACCGGCAAACCCGGCGCCGTCCGCCGGGACCCCAGCGGCGCCCGCGTCGAGTGCCGACCAGCGGCTGGCCAGAGTACGCGATCACTTACGCCGCTACCGCGAGTTAGCGTCGCAGGGTAAGTGGGCCGAAGCGGGCAAGGAACTGGAAGCGATTGAGTCGGAAGTGAAGCAATAGACGAATATTCACCGCGGAGACGCAGGGCCGCGGAGTAAACAAAGTCAAAACCGGAGGGCGCAGAGGCCGCGGAGGCGTTGGGTATCCGGGCCTCAGCGTCCCAGGAAACTCGGTTCGGGAGCATCGTCGCGGCGCGCGGCCGGCGTTATTCTCCGTGCTCTCTGTACAGCTAACGCGCTGAATATTTGCACGCCGCGAGGATTTTCTCCGTGGCCTCCGCCGCCTCCGTGTGCTCCAGTTTTGCCTTTGAGTTTGCTTTTCTCAGTGTCTCCGCGGCTCTGTGGTGAATATTCTTTTGGTTGCGGCTATGCCGCGCTGTGGCCCTGTGAGAGATTAGTTTTCTACTCCGCCACTTATCGGATGCGGATCGGAGCCTTCAAACCCGCCGCTCTAGCCAACTGCGCCTGGCGGCGATCGAAGGTGTAGAGCGTGGGTACTCCGAGTACCAACGCTGCAGCGACGTGCAGAATATCCAGGGTCCCAGTGCCGAGCGCCGCGGTATGGCGACGGCTCAGACGCAACGCTTCGTCGTAGACGGTCGCGGGCGTTGGGGTCGACCGGAGGAAGCCGGACACAAGATCGCTGGTGAGGGCCGCGACCACCTGTTTGGCGTGAGCCGCAGTGATTTCTTGGCGGAAAACGCGAAGTTCCACGGCATTTATCAATTCCACTTGGCAAAACGACGTCAGCGGGAACGGACCTGTCGCCGCTTGAATGGCGGTGAGAGCCGACGCCGAATTGGTGTCCGGAGTGTAAAGCGAAACCAGAAAGCTGGTATCGAGATATGCGGTCAATTTCGTTCGTCACGCTCGGCGCGGATGCGTTGCGCTCCGCTGACGGCAAGTTTCTTCTTGCCGAACACCTTCGCAAGGCGCGCGGCGAACGGAGGCGTTGGGGGAGCGGTAGTGGGGCGCTCCGGCACGAGGCGGGCAATTACTCGCTTGTGCTTCGTGATCTGGATTTCTTCGCCCTCCTGGAGCAGCGCCTCCACATGCGGAAATCGATAGCGCAGATCGCGCACGGTGGCCTTCTCCATGTGATGCATTATAGCATCACAGCAGATCGATTGGCCGTTCCACGCTTTCGCACACGCTCCCTGTGGCAGCAGAGCGGAAGGATTCGCCCCGGGCCGGTGAGCTTTAGGGCTGGGTGGGCTTCCAGAGCCCGACGGTATTACCGGCGGGGTCGGATATCCAGGCGAAACTCCCGGTGGGAATGTCGACCTTGGGTACCAGCGTCTTCCCGCCGAGGGATGCCGCCTTGGCGAGATACGCGTCGATGTCGTCCACCTGGACGTAGAAAATGGTGTACCGCTGCGGGTCGTGTCCCAGCGCGGTGAAGTGGCCCTGAATCCCCGCCTTCGTGCCGGTGTCGATCATCGTGGCGGGACCCATGGGTGTGCCGCTCCAGCCGAACATGGAGGAATAAAAGGCGGCCGCCTGAGCGGTATCGGGGCAGCCGATTTCGAAGTGAATAACAGGATTGGACATAGGAAGGAGTGTATCAAACCCCGTTTCCGGCAGTCTTGGGACCGACGTTCAGCTTGGTTGCCGAGAACCGATCGCGTCTCATGGCGCGGCGCCACCGTGTTCGCACCGGTTTTCCGCCCGGCACGGGCCCTCGATTCATCGAAAATAACTTGAACTACCGTGTAACCGCCGCGGAGATTTCTCTTATTGCCTCTCAGAGCGAAACCAATTCACTCACTCAGCGAGAGGACACAAAAGCATGTTACGCATCAACGGCGAGGCGCCAAATTTCACCGCCGAAACATCCCAGGGCACGATCGATCTCCATAAAAATGGATGGGCGACGGCTGGGCAAGGAAGGGAGTTAGGCGACTTGCTCCGCTCAACTTGAGCGGAGCCACGCCTACTTGCTTCCCTTCGCCACCTGTTCCACCTGCCGCATCGCGCGCAGCGTATTGCCGCCCAGAATCTTGAGGATGTCGTCGTCGGAGAAGCCGCGCTCCATCAGCCCGCGCACCAGATTCGGAATCTTGGAAACGTCCTCAATCCCCTCCGGCAGCATATCGTCCACGCCGTCGAAATCCGAACCGAGACCCACGTGGTCGACGCCGGCCACCTTCACGGCATGCTCGAAATGATCGAGCAGTTTGCCGAGCGGTATACGCCCCAATTTCTCCAGCCGCTCGGCGTTGATCTTGCGGACCGCGGGACCGTTCTGGCTGCGGTCGCCGAATTTGGGCGTGGCATCGTCGATCGCATCCTGCCGCTTCTCCTCATCCTTGAGCGCCGACTGGCGCTGCTGAAAATCATTGTCGAGGAAGCCTTCGTAGTAATTGATGTGCACCACTCCGCCCTTGGCGGCGAGCGCGCGCAGCATATCGTCTGTCATATTGCGGGGAGCGCTGGCGAGCGCCCGAGCGGAAGAGTGCGACGCAATCACGGGAGCCGAGGAAGTTTCCAGCGCGTCATAGAAAGTCTTGTCGGGGACGTGCGAGATGTCCACCATCATTCCCAGGCGATTCATTTCGCGCACCACCTGTTTGCCGAAATCGGTGAGCCCATTATGTTCCGGCGGCTTGGCGGAACTGTCCGCCCAGGGCGTGTTGTTGGTGTGGGTCAAAGTCATGTAGCGGACGCCCAGTGCAAAATAGGTGCGCAGAATGGCCAGATCGGAATCGATCGCCTGCCCGCCCTCCAATCCCATCAGGATGGCGATATGGCCGCGTTTTTGGGCCGCCACAATCTCGTCGGCAGTGGTAGCGGATGTCAGGTCCGTGGGATGGCGCGTCACCTCGCGGCGCACCGCGTCGATTTGTTCGAGGGCTCGGCGAATGGATTCGGTGGGAGTGTAGCGGTCGGGATCGGTCCAGATGGAGAAGAATATGCCGGTGAGATGGCCGGCGCGCATGCGGGGAATGTCGACCTGCCCGAAATCATGTTTCTCGCCGAGGTTGTAGCCCTCGTCGAGAATCATCTGGGTGGTATCGTCATGCAGGTCGACGATAACGGCGCGCTGGAGCAGACGGTTGACGCGTGCCGGATCGGCCGCAGGTTGCGCCAAAGCCGCGGAAGCCACCGCCAACAAGAGAACGAGCTTGAGCATGATGCCAGGATAGCCCATCGAATGTGGGGCAGATTGGAAATCTGCAGCAGTTTGGCGCAGGATTACTCCTGCCCCACCACGGGACTCTCAGCCGGTGACGGCGATAACCGTCTTTATGCGTTCTGCCGCAGCCACTCGTGCATCGCATCGCGGTACATTACGATACCGCGGCGCGAATATTGCAAATAGCCCATGCGGCGGAACTGATTCATGTAGTGGGTAACGATCTCGCGCGACGTCCCCACATATTGCGACAGCAATTCGTGCGTGAACGCTGACATGTGCACCGATCCATCGGTCTCCACGGTTCCCAGCCTTTCGGAAAAGCGGATCAGCGAGCGTGCCAGCCGGCGGGCAATGTTGTCGGCCGAAAAACTCTCGATGCGCTGTGTCATATCGAGAGTGCGTTGTACCTGGATCTGCAGCAGCGCCACCGCCAGGCGGGGACGCTTCATGATGATGTCTTCGATCTCCTGCGTGCCCCAGGCCATCAGCTTGGCATCCTCCAGCACCGTTGCCTGTTCGGAACGGTGTGGAAGGCTGAGGAAGGCGGATTCCCCGAAGAACTCGTCCGGCTGGTAGATGTCTATCACTACCTGATGACCGTCGTCCGCCAGGCGGACAACTTTCACCTTGCCGTCAATCACCAGATAAAGACTGGTGGAGGGCTGATCCTGGTTGTAAATGGTCTGACCCTTGCGATACTCCACGATGGTAGAGCAGGGCAAATGAGCCAGGGGATCTTCAAGCGATTTGTGCGGCGCGTACGCCGTAGGACTAGACGCCATTGTCTCCTCCAAAGACTGAGCACCCGGGATTTACCGGGCTGTGCAGGTTTCGCTGATCGACTCGATTTCGCGAACCTTAAATGTGGAACCCGATTCGTCCGAGCTCGTAGTCCCTCGGACGTTCACTTTGTGTCCCATGTATTTGGCGAAGCCTTCCGTGGGGAAGCCATTCGCCGCCAGCTTTGCGATGATCGCCATTGTCTGGCCGTTAACAAGCACCCATTTTCCGTCTTGTTCGTCCACACACCCCGTCAACGTGACCGTTTGTCCCTTCGGATCGGCTTTTTCCTTGGGCTCTGTTTTTGGCGGTTGATCCTGCGAACGAGTCATCGCGGAATTCGAGTGGGCAAACGACAGGTGAATACCTGCCGAAACAACGAGTATCGCGATGCTTGCCCCTCGAATCTTCATTTTCGCCGAATAGACAGCACTTGGTGTTCCAAATAGCACCTCCAGCAACCGAAGCCCGTCGATCAGCCGCTAACCTGCGGATGTCACGTGGGATACACTTGCGGTCCGTCCGATTCCAAACAGAGTAAACCCGTCACTGTATGTAATCTCTCGGTACATTTATGCACATCCTGTCGGCAAAGATTACTCATCAACCTTGGTTTATCATCCTTGGTTTATCATGGAGAGGTGCCGGCCTCCTGGCGCCATCTCCTGGCGCTGCTCACGCTTAGCAACATTCTCACGGGTCAGAATTTCTCCGCTCCGGCCGGCATTCGCCCCGCGCTGCGCAAAACTGGCAGCTCGATTTTACCTGGCGGCCGCGTGATTTCGCCCCTGGGCGAACAGCACGTCACCGGAGCTGGCCCCTTCGGGCTACTGATCGGACCGGCCGGCCGCATGGTGGTTACCGCCAACGGGGGCCCCGGTCCTAATTCCTTCACAGTGCTCGACCACGAGCGTAGCGGCCGATGGAGCGCGCAAACCTTTGTGGCAAACTCCTACGATGCGGAGGAGGAATTCGGCCGCGACTGGCGCGGTCTTTTCATGGGCTTAGCCTACGGGAACGACCATTCCGTGTGGGCGTCGGAAGGGAATTCCGGAAAAGTCAGCCTTTTCGACTGGTCGGCCGCGCGGCGGCGCTCCATCGACCTCAATCTCGGGGAGTTCAAAGACAGCTACACCGGCGATCTGGCCCTCGATGCCGAGCGCAACATCCTCTACGTGGTGGACCAGGCCAATTTCCGCATTGCCGTCGTCGATCTGAAGACACGCGCGGTCATCGCTTCCGTGCGCGTCGGGCGTCTGCCGTTCGCCGTAGCGCTGTCGCCCGATCGTCAGAAGCTCTACGTGACGAATGTCGGAATGTTCCAGTATAAGATGATCCCGCTCGCCGACCCGGCACGGCCTAAGGCGACGGGTTTGCGCTTTCCGGCCTTCGGATTTCCCAGCGCTGAGTCTGCCGCGGGCGCCCGGCGGGAAACCGAGCAGGGCGCGGTCGATGTGCCTGGCCTGGGAGATCCCAATGTGAGGGAATCGAATTCGTTGTGCGTGGTGGATGTGTCGACTCCCGTCGCCCCTAAGGTCGAGACTTTCATCCGCACCGGCACTCCCTTCGGCAAGAACAGCGAGGGCGGCAGCAGTCCCGCGGGCGTGGTGGTCACCGCCGGCCGGATATTCGTGTCCAACTCCGGCAACGACAGCATCACCGTGATCGATTCCAAGAGCAACACCGTGACGGCGGAAATTCCCATCCGCATTCCGGGTCTGGAAAACTTGCGCGGCGTGCTGCCCGTCGGCATGGCTTACCACGAGAGAAACGGCTGGCTGCTGGTGGCCGAAGCGGGAATCAACGCCGTTGGTGTCATCGACGTGCGTGAGGGTCGCGTGCTGGGGCACTTGCCGGCGGGCTGGTTTCCCACTCGCGTGGGGCTGGACGGCGATACGGTTTTCGTGGCCAATGCCAAGGGCAACGGTTCCGGTCCCAACGGCCATATCAGCAGCCAGGGAATGGTCTACATGAGCCGGCCGCGCGAAGGATCGCTTTCCATTTACCCGCTTCCGTCCGCCGCCGATCTGGCGAGCAATACGGCTTTCGTGATGGAGGCCAACGGATTTACCCCGCGTCCCGCGCCGCCGCCGTTGCCCGAAGCGATTCGCCACGTGATTCTGATTGTCAAGGAGAATCGCACCTACGACGAAGTGATGGGCGACGAGAACGAATCGTCGGCCGGTTCGCCAATGGGTGCGCCGCTGCTGGCGCGCTTCGGCGCCCGCGGTTACGTGGACGGACACAAGCTGCGGCTCAGCCTGAAGGACGTCGAGGTTACGCCGAATCACCATGCCATCGCCGAGACGTGGAGTTTCAGCGACAACTTCTACGCCGATTCGGACGTCAGCGTGGACGGACACCATTGGCTGGTGGGAGCCTATCCCAACGTCTGGACCGAAACCTCGCTGATGGCGGCGTATAGCGACCAGAAGAAGGACTTCCGCCCGGTCGCGGCCGCCGGCCGGCTGGAGTTCCCGGGCTCCGATTCCTCGGTGCATCCCGAAGACCAGGAGGAAGGTGGAACCATCTGGCACCATTTCGCGCGCCACGGCGTGAGCTTTTTGAACTTTGGCGAAGGGTTCGAGTTGGCGGGTGTGGACGAAGAGAAAGACACGGAGCCGAGCGGCGCGCGCTACCTCACCAACGTGCCCATGCCCGAGCCGCTTTATAGCCACACTTCGCGCGAGTACCCGGGCTTCAACATGAATATTCCGGATCAGTACCGCGCCACGCAGTTCATCCACGAAATCGACGAGAAGTTCGTGAAGACGGGTGAGGACCTGCCGCAATTTATCTTCATTCACCTTCCCAACGACCACATGGCCGACGCGCGCCCGGAAGATGGCTACCCGTACCAGGAATCCTTTGTGGTGGATAACGATTACGCCCTGGGGCGCATCGTCGAGTATCTTTCCGGGACGAAATGGTGGAATGAGACCGCCATCTTCATCACTGAGGACGATCCGCAGGGTGGCGTCGATCATATCGATTCCCATCGCACCTTGCTGTTCTGCGCCGGTCCCTGGTTCAAGAAGGAGTATGTGTCGCACGTGAACACCAGTTTTCCAGGACTGCTGAAGACGATTTTCGGTCTGCTGAAGCTGCCGCCGCTCAATTTGTTCGACGCGTCGGCGGCCACTCTGGCCGATTGTTTCGCTTCGCAGGCGGACCCCGCGACCTACAAGCTGGTGGATGTCGACCGCCGCATTTTCAATCCCGATAAGGCGCGGCAGTCGACCAATGGGAAGCCCTCGCCCAAGATGGACGATCCCAAAGAAGTGAAAAGGTAGACGTGGGGCATGCTTCAGCTTGCCCAGCGAGCGAAGCTCGCCTCTGGCACTTCGCAGTATCATGGGTGCAACATGTGAAACAATAGGTGCCCAGATGAAACGTATCGCGCGAATCGCGCTGGCGGCGCTCCTGATTTTCGCGGCCGCCTGCCACAAGAAAGATAATAAGGACGCGCAGCTCAAGGCGCTCGACGAAGCCTTCAAGTCCGGCGTCTTCACCAAAGAAGAGTACGACGCCAAGAAGCAGGCGCTGCTGGGAACTCCGCCCCCGGCGCCCACTCCCGCTGCTGCGGCAGCCGCTCCAGCGCCCGCCGATGCCACCCCAGCGGCGCCGGCGGCGGACCAGACTCCGAACGCGGGTGCGCTGCCCGATCCTTCCGCCGCACTGCCGCCGCCCGATGCGGCTCCCGCACCGGCATATGCGCCGCCGGCCGCTGCTGCACCGCAGTCAGCCGCCGCGCCCGCGCCCCGGCAACAGCGGGCGGCCGCCGCGCCGGCGCCCGCGCCCGACCAGTCATTTCCTGCCCCCGCGCCGGCGCAGCCGGCTCCTGTTTATGCTCCGCCTGCGGCGTCGCAGGCCTCGCCTCCTCCGGCCGCCCAGACCGCCGAGCCCGAACCCGCTCCCCTGGCCGGCTGCCGCGACGCCGAGACTCGCGCGGGCGGACCGAACGGCATACAGGACCGCTTCTTTGCGGCATCCGAGGACGCCGTGCGAAGAGCGGCCCTTCAGGCTTTCGCTAATCTCGGTTTCACCATCCACAACAGCACCGCCAACGAAATGGAAGCCAGCAAGAAAGGCAAGCTCAACACTGTGGTGGGCACCGGAACGGAAAGGGTGATCATGCATTTCACCAGCATGCTCTACAACGGCCAGATTGGCACGAAAGTGGTGGCGGAGACCAAAAGAGGCTTCGTGGGCCACGTCACGCAGAAACCTTGGACCGGCGCCGTATTGGCACAGATCGCGTGCAATTTGCGCGACGGACGATAGCCAATCGACGCTGGACAAGCTGAAGCTTGTCTCACAAGAGGCAAGCGTTTCCGATGCGGGACATGCTTTAGCTTGTCCAGTAGCTCTGACTTACTTCTTTACCGGCACGCGGCGATTCAGTTCCTCGAACCAGTTGACCACCACTTCCATACGCCGGCCGCCTCCGCCCGATGCTGGAGTTTCCACCAGGAAGCGTTTGCCGTCCGCGGCTACATCCCAGGTGGTTCCGGCAGCGGCCTTGAACATCAACTGCGGAAGGCCGGCGCGGAAAACCGTTCCGGGCTGCACATCGACGACGAACAGCTGCCGGTCGGCATTGAAGTTCCAAAAGAAGAGTTCCTTGCCGTTGTGCGCCCAACGAGGGACCGATCCGCCCTCGGTGGAGATACGGGTCTTCGAACCGGAACCGGGGAACGGTTGCACGTATATCTCGCTATTGCCGGACTCGGTGGATTCGTACGCCACCCAATGCCCATCGGGAGAGACTTCGCCATTCAGTTCCGTGGCATCGCCCTCATGCAGGCGAACCGCTTTGCCGCCAGGAATAGTGACTGTCCATAAATGGTTCTTCTTGTCGGCGCCATGTTGTATGAACAGCAGCGTCTTTCCATCGGGCGCCCACGAATTGGGCACTGCATTGGCCTCGGTTTCCACTACCAACATGAGTTCCATGACGAGAGCGATCGTGCCGCCGGATTCCTCCAGCCCGTAAATCGCCGCGATATTGGGGTGGCTTAGGGCAGCCAGCGCCTGCGCTTCGCGCTGGAAGCGGGCCAGACGAGTGGCGTCCTCGGAGAAAGCGGGAGGCAGCGTTTTGATGGCCACCTGGCGATGCAGGCGCGAATCGCGGGCGCTATACACTTCTCCCATTCCGCCCGCTCCGATCGGAGCTGTGATTTCGTAAGGACCAAGGCGCGTCCCGGGAACGAGAGACATGAGATGCGACGAGTATAGCGTAGGTCGCTCGCGCACTGCCAGGGTCCGGATTGAAACCACTGCCGAGCGACGTGGCGCGGACACTCGTGTCTGCAGCGTCGGCACTCTTGCCGGCGTTCTTGGTTTCTGCCGCCCGAGACGTTCCCGTCACGGACCGCCCCATGCTCATCTCGGCCCGTCCCGCCGAGAAGAGTCTCGGCGCTGCAGACTGAAGTCCGCGCCACATCGCCGCGGTTGCCGCACGCGAAACTGTAGAATGGTTTTCACATGCTCTCCCGCCGCCTGTTTCCTGCCCTCTTTCTATTCGCCCTGGCGCCCATTGCGGCGCAGCAGAATGTGCCGTTCCCCGGCGCCATCGAAGTGGAACAATCGCTCGCCAGGTTGAACAACCTCGGCACGGTCCTCATGATCGCCGCCCATCCGGACGACGAGCAGACGGCGGTGCTCGCGTACTTCGCGCGCGGACGCCACATGCGCACCGCGTATCTTTCGCTGACTCGCGGCGAAGGCGGCCAAAATCTCATCGGATCGGAGCAAGGCCCCGCGCTGGGAGTGATTCGCACGCAGGAACTGCTGGCGGCGCGGAAAATCGACGGCGCGGAGCAATTCTTCACGCGCGCCATCGACTTCGGATTCACCAAGACCGCCTCCGAGACCTTCGAAAAATGGGGCCACGACCGCATCCTCTCCGACGTGGTCTGGGTGGTCCGCCGCTATCGGCCCGACGTCATGATTCTGGTATTCAGCGGCACGCCGGCCGACGGGCATGGACAGCATCAGGTGTCGGCGATTCTCGGCAAGGAAGCATTTACGGCAGCCGCCGACGCCACCAAGTTCCCGGAACAACTGAAATACGTGCAGCCGTGGCAGGCCAAGCGCCTGGTGCGGGCCAATTTCAACTTCAGCGCCTTCCGCGGCGCATTGCCTCCCGGCACGCAGCTCCCGACGTTTCCGCAACTGTCGCCCGCGGGTGAAGCCGACACCGGCGCGTTCAATCCAGTGCTGGGATATTCCTACCAGGAACTGGCGACCATGAGCCGCAGCATGCATCACAGCCAGGGCACGGGAGCGGTCCGGCGGCCAGGCGAGGGCGAAACCACATTCGGCCTGTTGGAGGGCTCTCCGGTATCGAAAGATCTCTTCGAAGGCATCGACACCACCTGGAATCGCCTTCCCGGCGGAGCGAAAGTCGGGCCGCTGATCGAGGACGCCCTCCGTGCGTTCGATATGCAGCATACCGAGAAATCGCTGCCGGCATTGGCCAAGGCGCGCCCGCTGATTGCCGCAATCGACGATCCGCTGGCCAAGGCCAAACTCGCGCAATTGGATGAAGCCATGGCGCTTTGCGCCGGCCTGTACGTGGAGGCGGAGGCCAAGCAGCCGGAAGTGAGTCCCGGGGCGAAATTGACCGTGACGACAACGGCGATCAATCGATCGGGCGCGCATGTAGTGCTCGAAGGCGGCGCGGTGGAAGGCCTCTGGAACGAGCCGCTCGCGCTGAAATCCGAGGCTCTGGAATACAATCGGCCGGTCGCCATTCCGTTCGAAAAAGCGGTGCCGCTCACGCAACCGTACTCGCAACCGTATTGGCTGGTGAAGCCGCCTTCGGGCGACGTCTACCAGGTCGACAACCAACTCCTCATCGGACTGCCCGACACGCCTCCGGTGGCGCAAATGCGCTTAAAACTGACGGTGGACGGGGCACTCATCGAAGTCGCCCGGCCGGTGGAATACCGCTATGCGCCGCGCGCCGAAGGCGAGCGAGTGCGATTGCTCTCGATCGTTCCGCCGGTAGCGGTGGATTTGCCCAACTCGGTAGCCATGTTTCCGTCGGCAGGTTCGCGCAAGGTGCAGGTCGCGGTGCGCGCCAACGTAGTGAATGCCGCCGGCGATCTGCGGCTCGATATGCCGGCAGGATGGAAGGCCGTTCCGGAATCGCAGCCGTTCAAGCTGGCGGGAGCGGGCGAGGTCGATCGGTTGACCTTCGAAGTGACGCCACCCGCCGGCGAGACGGCCGCGACTTTGAAGGCCATCGCCAACGTGAACGGGCGCGAAGTGCAGAACGGCATGGAGACCATCAATTATTCGCATTTTCCGCCGCAGAATTTGTTCCCACCGTCGGACGTAAAGCTGGTGCGTGCGAACATCGCCGTTACCGCGCGTCGCGTTGGGTACATCATGGGCGCCGGCGATCAAATGCCCGATGCGCTCCGCCAATTAGGTGTGGAAGTGACGCTGCTCTCGCCATCGGACCTGGAACAGGGAGATCTCTCGCGCTTCGACGCTATCGTGGCCGGTGTGCGCGCCTACAACGTGCGCAACGATCTGCGCGCTAACCAGGCGCGCCTAATGAACTACGTGAAGAACGGCGGCACGTACATCGTGCAATACCAGAATGCCGACCCGACATTGAATATGGGGCCGTATCCGTTCACCGTGCCGGGCGGCAATCAGTACCGCGTGACGGTGGAAGAGGCGCCGGTCACACTTCCGCATCCCGACAGCCCGCTGCTGCAGATGCCGAATCACATCGGGCCGAAGGATTTCGACGGTTGGGTGCAGGAGCGCGCGCTCTACGTCGCCACCAAATGGGACGAGCACTATCAGACCGTGATGGCCTCGCGCGATCCCGGCGAGGAAGCGCTCGAGGGCGGGGAATTGTGGACGCACTATGGGAAAGGTGTCTACATCTTCACGGCATACTCGTGGTTCCGCCAATTGCCGGCGGGCGTTCCCGGCGCCTACCGCCTGTTCGCGAATTTATTGAGCGCGAAGTAGCGCTTTGTGGGACATGCTTCAGCTTGTCCTGGAGTTAATTGGCCGGCGGCGCCCGCCGGGGTGCCAGCTCCTCCGATTGAGTATACTGGCTGCAACTGAGGAGAATCTGATTGCCGCGGTCTCTAGGCTTGCTGGTTTTATTGGCGTCGACATCGCCGGCTCTGGCGCAATCGCGAGTTTTGGTCAAAATCAACCTGGTCGCGACCGACTCCAAGGGCGCACCCGTTACGGATTTGCGCGCATCCGATATCCAGGTTCGCGAAGACGGCGGAACTCGTCCGGTAGTGTTCTTCCGTTTCGCCGGAAGCAAACTTGAGATGGCCCAGCCCGGCATGAATGAGTTCGTCAATCGGCCAGGGCCGCCCGTTACAGTCGTTTTGCTGGACCGGTGGAACGAATCGGAGACCACCCTGGCCACTGCATGGCAAGATGTCTCGGCTGCCGTCGTGCGCCTGGAAAACGTTGATCGGCTCTATATCTATTACCTCGCGAACCATGGCGAACTGGTGCCCGTGCGTGCGCTGCCTGGGGTCGAAACCGATTTGCGCCTGCCCGAACCGCCGCCCGCCCCCGTGCTGGTCGCCAAACTCAACCAGTCGGTGCGCGTCCTGAACGGCCTGCGCGACACGGCCAACCTCGACCCGTTGGAGCGCGCTAATAAGACCATGCAGGCGCTTGGCATCGTCTCCCGCATGGGGGCGATTGCGGGGCCGAAAAATCTCATCTGGGTGACGCATGGATTCCCGATACAAGTGTTCAGCCTGCAGGAACAGTGGGTCGACTATACCGGCCCGCTGATGGGCCTGGCGCAGCTAGCCGTGCGCTCGCAAGTGGCGATTTACACCGTGGACCAATCGGCCGAGGGCGCCGGAGCGGACCCCGCAGGCCTGTCCAGGCAGACGCTCGAATTGGTTGCGGCGCAGACCGGCGGGCGCTGGTTTTCGAGCGGCAGAGCCGCCGACGCGCTCTCGGCCGCCGCCAGGGATGCTCGCGGCAGCTACCAACTGGCGTATCTTGCCCCCATGAAAGCGAAAGGCCCTAAGGAGCAAAAACTGCGCGTGGAATCGGCGCGCAAGGGAGTTCATCTGCTGACACGCGCGGGCTTCACCGGCGATGAAGCCACGGCCGATCCGGACGAAATAGCGGACGACGTGTTCGCCCGCCAGATCCACAGCCCGTTCGAAGCCACGGAAATCGGCCTGCGCGTGGTGAGGACGGCGAAACCCGCTGCCGTCCACCTGGACATTCACGTCGATCCGGCCGACATCTTTCTGGCTCGGAGCGGCGGCCGCTTTCAGGGCAGCCTCAGCTTAAAGTTCGCCCTTTACACTGACGGAACGTATGAGGACGCCCCGCCGGCCATCCGCCAGGACATCGATTTCACGCAGGAACAGTACGATAGTGCCATGAAGAGCGGCATCGTCATTGCGCACGACGTAGTGGTCACCGATAAGATCCAGCAGGTGCGCGTGATGGTCTTCGATCGCGGGATTCAGGGATTAGGATCGGTGACGGTCCCGGTGAAATAAGGTGGGACATGCTTTAGCTATGCTTTAGCTTGTCCAACTTAGGGGCGAGCTCCGCTCGCCTGGACAAGCTAAAGCATGTCCCACACGCTCTTACACCACTTTCGTGGGCCGATATCCCGGCCGGTATTTCACGCGCAGTTTCTTCCCCGGGTCGTTCACGATTTCCACCAGCAGCTTGCGGAAACCCTCATTCGGATTGGCGGCCGGATAATAGGTCACCGTATACGCGTTGCTCATTTCTTCGCGGACATCTTCGAGCGCTTCCACCTGTTTCTGCCAGTTGTGCGCCCAGTAAGCTTTGCCTCCGGTGCGCTGCGCCAGGCGGCGGAATACGTTGCTCGAAATCGGGTCCTTGTTCACTTCGGCGGTGGAGATCACGTAAATGGGAATGCCCTCGTCTTCCGCCACGGCGCGCACATCGTCGGGCGCCACCATGCTGGCGTTGTCCGGACCGTTGGAGAACACGATCACCACTTTGCGGCCCGGCACCTTGGCGGCATCGCGTAGCGTCAACAGCAGCGCATTGTATAAAGCCGTATCGTCGCCCGCCACTGCCTTGCGCAGTCCCGCGATGGCCTCGGTTTTTTCGTGCGTCAGGCTGGCGGCGCGCGAAAGATTCCGGCTGAATGTGTAGACTGCCACCGAATCGGCGCCATCCAGGCCGCGTACGAAATCGGTGATGGCGTCCTCGGCGTAAACGAACCCCTTGTACATGAAATTGCTGGTATCGAAGAGCACGAATACGTTGGTGCCGACGAAGGCGTCGGGCTTCTCGATACCGGGAAGCGCTTCCTGACGCCCTTCCAGCAGGGGCCGCGTGGTGCCGTCGGCAGATACCGCCACCGGAGTGTTGGAGCCTTCCGCGAACGTCGAGATCTTCTGCAGGATCCCGTCTTCATAGATGTGGAAATCGCCCGGCTTCAGGCCCTTGATGTAGTGGTTCTTACTGTCGGTGACCTGGTAGCTGAGCACCACCATGTCTACCTTGACGCGGAAGATCGGCCGTTTCTGATCTTGCGCGCGAAGCAAAAGGCCGCCGGCCGTAATTCCGAAAAGTTCTCGTCGCGAAATCGTCATGGTCGTTTACCAGTTGGGGATTCCCGGGGGTTCGGCTTTCGAATCTGCCGTGGAAGTGCGATTCTGCGCGCGCACTTCCTCGCCTACCTGCCGCAACGATCGCAGCAAGGCGGGCCAATCTTCCAGATGGGACGCGAAAATCTCCTCCACCAGTTTGCGCGTCCACTGCGGAATGCGTACATTGAGGTCGGCCGGCGAGAGGCTCAATTCATCCGCCAGCGCGACCCAATAGAGCGTGTTCGATTCCCAGCTCTCCGCCATGATGCGGCTGGAGTATCCCATCAGAGTGGGGAAAGTGCGCAGGTGCAGCAGTTCCGGCTCGTAGGAATTGGCGAGCGTCGGTTTGGGCGTGCCGAATGCGCGCGAGATTACGGGGTAATTGATCTCTTGCGGCGACGATTCGGCCAGGCGGCGGAGTTCCGCCAGCAGGCAGGAGTCGTCACCCCTGCGCTTGGGCGCCACGTCGCGCGCCAGCACGAACAGCTCCGATGGCGTGACCAGCTCCAGCGCTTCCCTGGCCGCGCCCTGCGAGAGCAGCCGCTGGATTTCGGCGGTCCGCGCGGGCGACGCCGCCGTAGTAATCGATTCCATCACTTGAGTGCGCACGTTGGCATCGGAACCTGCTTCGGCCATGAGTTCGCGGCCGTACCGGAGGTGCAGACCCACCCAGTGAATCTGCGAAGGCGTGACGTTCCACCAGCGCTCCGTCTTGGCGCTGAGAATCATTTGCGGAACCAGATCGCCCCAGATCAGCGCCTGGGTCTGCGAAGGTATGAGGAAGTTCTGCTCGGCCTCGGCCAAGGCGTAGGGCAGCGTGGCGAGCGAGCCCACCAGACGGCCCCCGGCATTCGACGGCCACCCCGATCCGTAAACTTCGGTGGAGCGCCACGTGTTGTAGCTACCCTGCGATCCGATGAAGTCATGGCCTCGCACGAAGATCGGATTGGTATACAGAATCTGGGCTCCCGGAGGCGCGTAATAAGCGTAGCTGAATCCCAGCAGGGTATCGCGCAACAGCGGCGCCATCAGCCCGCGGAGTTCCTTGAGCTTCTCGGCATCGTTCCCGGCTCTCTCTACGGCCGCGCGCAGATTGAGTTTGCGCTCGCTCTCGATGTGCTTGTCGGTCCAATATCCGTACCCCATGGCGTTCTGTTCCACGCCCGTGAGACTGGCGCGAGAGCCGGGGATTTCTCGGAGCGTGGTGGCCAGCTTACTGACCAGAGCGGTATTCAGCTTCTCGCCCTTGGGGATGCTCTCCAGGTTGTCGGCGAGAGCGAACAGGGTGTCCAGCGAGACGATGCGCTGCGCTTCCAGGATGCGCTGCACTTCCTGCGACATTTCCTGATGCGCGTCGCTTTCGCCGCTATCGCCGCTATGCGGAATGGGGGCGCCGCCGCTTAGCACCGCGATCATACCATCCTGGGTTGTGCCCTTGGTTTCTCCGCAGGCCGCTAAGAGCCGCTTGACATCCTCCCGGCCCGTGTCGAACAGTTCGCGGTTGTTGTGGATGGCGGCAAACGAGCCGGCAATGGCGGAGAGCGCCGCATCGGCCTGGCTATCGGGGATGGACCGCTGCCGCACCAGGATTTGCCAGAGGCTTACCAACCCCTGGAAGGAACCGACGGCGTCCGACCGAAAGGCCGCCTCGTGAATTTTGTTGAGGCTCTCCAAGGTATCCAGGAACTGCATCACCGTCTTATCGCTGAGGCTGCGCGATTCGGCGAAAACCGGATACTGCGCCCCGAACTCGTGGTAGTCGCGCGCCAGCCGGTCGACCGTGGGGGGCTGCAAAGGCTGGTGGCGGTTGCGATCCAGGTCGCTGACGGCCATGAAGATCTTGAGCGGCTCGTTCTCCACGGTCTTACGGCAGAGCGCGAATAGCGCCTCAATCACATCGTCGGGTTCTTTCCAGGTAATGGCCAGACGCGTGAGTTTGCCGTCATATTTCCCCTGCGGATGATTGGTGAAAAGGGTCTTCCACACTTCCAGGTTGCCGGGAACATGCGGCTTACCGTCGGCATCCAGGCGGAGCCGCGTGGTGAGCAGCATCATGTCCGTGTTCGAACGGAAAACCGGCCGTGCCGGTCCGGGGCTAGTGATGCGTCCTTTCACCGCGGTGTAGAAACGCCTCATGCGCTCCGGTTGGAGCAGGTAATCCTGCAGCGGACCATTGATGCGGGCGATGGAATCGTAGAGGCTGGCAAGCCACCCGTCGTCCTTGGCCATCAGCTTGTCGAAGAAGTCGGCTCCATGATCGGGTGACGCGCCCGCCAATTCCGCCCACAGCGGCGCCGCTTTCGGGCCGCCGGGCACAATGGCCTTGCCGCCGCGGATTTCGAACATTCCGCCGAAGAAATCGAGGACGTGGGAGTACGCCTTCACGCGCGTGTACGGGATCCCCTTGCGCAATTCGTCGGCGGTTTCCGGATCGAGCTTGGAGAAGCCCAGGTATAGGCGGCACAGCGACGGATCGGAAATAAAAGCTTCGATAAAATCGCCGGGATCCTTTTCTTTGACTCCGCCGGTCCAATACTCCGGTCCAAAAAACACCGAGGCCATGGCCGGATGGTAATCGTAGACGAACGGACGATTGGTGCGCAGCGACTCTTCCAGCACGTTGATCGGAAAGCCGGAGTCGGTGGTCAGGAACGCGCGCGCGGCATTGACGGTTTCCAGCACCACCTCGGAACCGCAGCCGCCGCGGATGCGAAAGCCCAGAATGCGCAGAAGTTCACCCACCGACGGCGAGTCGCAATTGTCGATCTTGATTACCTTCGAATCGCCGGCGAGTTTCTGTAATTCCTGCGCCTGCGAGAGGTAACGGTGGACCAGCTTGAGGTATTCGGTTTGCTCCAATGCTTCGTTGCTATGCGATGCCTGGTAGCCGTTAGTCACCACGTTGCGCGCCAGCGCCGGCAGAATCTCGTTGGGACGGGCATCTCCGGAAATCGCAACCATGCGCGCGAAAGACCGCAGCGGCCCCGGTATGGGCGCCATCGGCTGGTCATCCTTCGATGGTGCGGCTGGACGGCCCTCGCCAGCTGTCAGATCGAGCAGGGCGAGCCGTTGGCCGATTACCGCGGCGCGGGCGGTATCGCCGGATTGCTTGAGAGCGGTTAGTAGCTTGTGGTACGCGTCGTTTGCCCCGGGGTCGCCGTACCGCTGCAGGAATTCCGCGTAAGCTGTGAGCGCGGCCACGCTGCGCGGACTGCCTTCAGCCGCATGCGCCAGCGCCACGCGCGCGCCGGCGACATCTCCGGCAGCCTCCATTTTTCTGATTTGATCGGAGTCCTGGCCGTGGAGAACTGAGGAAGCGAACGCAAACCAAACTGCTGCAGGGGCCCAAAACAGCTTCATGCCTACCCTCCCGCTACTGGTCAAACAATGTACCACGTCCGGCCGCTGATGTGGAGAAGGGACCGGTGCTCCGGTTTCAATCAGAGCACGGTACGAAACGAAAGGATGTAAAAAGGTTTACGTTGGATTCAAAACTCTTTGGATGTGGAGGTATTCAACGGGAATGCGGTAAATACTTGTAAAGAATTACCGCTCCCTGTTTTTGTGGGACATGCTTCAGCCTGTCCGGACCGGCTTGCTTACTGCGGCAATTGGAACGCGACGTTGCGCTCGCGATTCAGCTGCATGGTCAAGCCACGGTCCACGGAATCGAGCGCCACCTGTTTCGCTTCGTGTTGCAGGGTGACGTAATGCAGCGTCCTGCCATCCACCCAATAGGCCGCCGCCGCGCGGATCGCCTCGTCTTTGGTGGCGATGAGGTATATCGGCGAGCCGCTCGATGCGCTAGCGGAAGCTGCGGGCGGCGTTTCCTGGCCGTATTGGTCGTACGTGCGCACCACCGGCTGCGGCGGTGCGGAATACTGCGGCTGTGCATTCGACGGATAGATCACGGTCACGTTCGGAGAAGGATTGTATTCCACCGGCGCCGCGTACCCCGACGAGTAGCTTGGGTAGGTGGAGTATCCGTACGCGTTGGGATCGTCCCAATAGCCATAATACGGAGAACCCCAATATCCCAGCCCCAAACCCCCGCCCGGCCAGTAGCTGTAGCCGCCGTACAAACCCCGGCCGTAACCGGACCCGTATCCACGAAATCCGCCGCTCCGATAGCCGCCGTATCCACCGCGAACTCCTCCGCCGCTGCCTCCTCCGGCGCGAGCTCCTCCTCCGCCGCCGCCATGTCCGCCGCCACCGCGTTGCGCCATCAGCCCTTGAGAAAGGCCGGCCGACAGCAAGCTAAACAAGCCGATTCGCAGAAGAATTCTCATAAAAATGCTCCCTAGTCGCAGCTTACTCCCACAACCATCGTGTGGCAAGGGAAGGGCCGCAGAAACGCAAAAGGTGTGAGACATCGCACGGAAGCTTGAGCTTGGGCAGGTATGATCGTAGAGCCAAGATGATTTACACCTGCTATGAAATGATTGCCGATTGCCGCGCCGGCCGCGCCGAAGGCTGGCGATTTTTCGTCTCCTCATACGTCCCCGTCATCCGCAAGCTGCTGGAGCGCTATCGGCCTGCGGAGCCGGCCCGGTCCGCCATCGACCGCGTACTGGTCGCCGTTCACCGGCCCGAATCGGCGCTGTTTCAACTGCTCGATCCGGCGCCGGAGCGCTGGTTTGTGGCCCAACTGCGGCAGAAGGTGCTGGAGCAGTTGGCGCCCGCCGCCCCCGCGTCCACCATCGATTTGGAAACCATATCCGCCGCCCTTGACCCGATGACTTTGGTGGAGAAGCAGGTGGCCTGGCTCGAAACCATGCTCTACTCGCCCGCCGAGACCGGAGTGCTGCTGCGCATGGCGCCTGCCACCGCGGAGCGAATTCGCGGCAAGGCGGCCGATCTCATACGCGGCAAGGTCGACTCCTGGAGCCGCAATATTCTGCCGGAAAACGGGCGCGCGCTCGGCAGCGCGGCGGCCGCCGCCGGCGGCGCCGAATGCCTGCCGCCGAAACTCTTCCTCGACATGCTCGATGGCCGCACCACGTGGCAAGGGCGCGGCGAATTGGAGCGTCACGTCACGCGATGCTGGCACTGCATCGATCACTTCTGCCGGTTAGTGGAAGTGGTCGAACTCTTGCGAGGCAACAAGCCGCTGGCGGAAGCGGAAGCGGCGCCGTTTTACGAATTGCTCGGCGTTTCCGCGGCCAAGCCTCCGGCATGGAAGCGTTGGCTGGCCGGACGAAGCGGTTAGTGGTTACTGTTACCTGATCGTACTAAAACTCTAATAACCAAATGCATGATGAACCGGCAGCCTTGTCTGGCCCATAATTCTTCAGGATGGCTGAGCAGAATCCTCCCAACACAGGGACAATCCGCAAGAGCCGGGAGAGCGGCTCGCAGGTAGTGGAAGCGACCTTCGTGATCATCCCGCTCCTGCTGATGACCTTCATGATGCTTGACCTGTCGATGGTCATCTTTGTTCGCACTACGCTGCAGGAAGCAGTTCGCGAGGGTGACCGGTATGCCATTACGGGACAGAACAGCGTTGGTCCCTGCCAGGATGACAGCATCAAAGCCGTCGTGAAGTATTACGCCCTGGGCTTTCTGAAGTCCACCACGGCAGCGTCCACGATCCACGTACAGTTCGTGAATCCCAATACCGGTGGGCAGGGCACGAACGCGTATGAGAATATCGTGAACGTCAAAATCGAAGGCTATAAGTACAGCGCCATGGCACCGTTCGAGCGCCTGAACTACCCCTTGTACGTGTTTGCCGAGGCGTCCGACGTGATGGAGCCCCTTTCCGGCGCTTCCCCATGCCTCACCAATTCCACGGACCAATGATCTTATGAGAAGTCCTAGAAGACGCAGACAGTCCGGAGCGACAATCATCGAGTTCTCTCTGTCGTTGGCGTTCTTGGTCCCGCTCCTAATCGGCACATTGGTTTTCGGCTTTCGGCTGGTACAAGCCCAGCAAGTCGATCAGATCACTCGCGACCTGGCGCACATGTACAGCCGCGGGATCGAGTTCAATACAAGCGCCGCTAGCGAAGCGGTGTCGCTCGCCGGTCAGTTCGGACTGAGTTCCACCGGGAACGCCGCGCTGGTTTTCTCTACGATTACGCTCGCGACTACCGCCGACTGCCAGGCGTTTAACAGCACGGCCAGCTGCCCCAACCTGGGCCAGCCGGTGTTTACCGAACAGATCGCTATCGGCAACGTGACCGCGAACGCCAGCGTGTTTGGCACGCCGGTGTCCTCCGGCACGCTCCCTGCCACTACGCCGGCAATATCGGGAGTATCGGACGACTACAGCACGAGCGTCAGTCAGGCGGCGCAGGGTGGCAATAGCTGGGCGCTCGCCAACGGCTTCAGTAACGTGGTGACTCTCACATCGGGGCAGATCGTCTACGTGGTTGAAATGTTCGATCATACTCCGGCCCTAAGCGTCGCCGGCATTACCGGTGCGCCGCTGGTGTATGCCCGGGCAATCTTCTAACGGCTCATCAGGAGTTCTTATGCTAGGGACGCGACGAGACAGGAAACGCCAAAAAGGTTTTGCGATTATCTACGTGGCGCTGATTGGGGCGTTCGTTCTGATTCCCATGGCCGGTCTCGCGATCGACTTCGGCGTGGTCTACAACGTCAAAGCGCGCTTGCAGACGTCCTGCGACTCGGCCGCCATCGGCGCCGGTTATCTGCTCCACGCCACTACCGATTTGTCCAATACGACTCAATACAATGCCATCATGTCCGCCGCCCAGCAATTCTTCAATGCCAATTACGGTACCAGCTACATGGGCTCGACGGTAACTACCTACACTGCCTCGGCTAGCAGCTCGACATCCGGGAAAACCATTACCGTGAATGCCACCGCTAGAGTGCCGATGCTTTTCATGCGCGTGCTGGGAATCGCCAATTCGCAGGTGGCTGCGGAAGCGGTCTCGAACGTCCGTTACATCGCCATGATGATCGTAGTCGACCGGTCGGGATCGATTTACACGGAGAGTGCTTCGGCGCTCATTCAAAGCTCCCTGAATACCTTTGTCGCCGATTCCACTACCTCGTACATGGTCAATGGGGTCGACACAGTCGGCATGGTGAGCTTTGGCGGCACCTGGAACGAGGATTTCGCTCCGACTACGAATTTTCAGTCGGGCGGAGCCAGCACGATTGGAACGGCCATCACCAATATTCCATTCTGCACCGCCGCCACCGGCGGCGCGAACAGTTCGACTAACACGGGTGAAGGACTGTATCAAGCCTGGTATAACCTGTACCAGATGAACCTGCCGGGCGCCTTGAATGTGATCGTACTGCTGACGGACGGACGCCCCAGCTCGTTTACCGGTTACTGGACGCCCGTCAGCGGCTCTTCCTGCACCAACAAGGCCCAACGGGCGGGCGTATATCAGACTTATGTGGGCCTCGGCTGGCCACCGCCCTCGAGCGGAAACGATTCCTCGGGCCTCCTCGGGTCGGCCGGCCCCACGTACTTCGACCAGTTTACGGCGCTTCCGGAGACAAACTATCTGGCAGTGAATAGCGGCGGCTGCGCCTACAATTCCAACCAGCTCAATATCGGCAGTGACTTCAACAACACGTTTCCTGCATCCGTCGGTCCTGTGGACAACGTAGGTTCCGGCGCCGGTTATCCGCCGGGACTCAACACCAAGGGCACCGGCATTCCCACCCAAAGCGGCTATTACTCGAATCCCGGTCAGAACATGCAGGACCCCGCGTCGGGCCGTTACGCCGCGTTCAACGTGGCCGACAATATCGCGACGCTCATCCGCCAGGATACGACTTTGAAGCCCATGTTGTTTGTGATTGGGCTCAGCTACGCGGACGGCCTTACCGAGGCGCTGGATAGCGACTGGCTGGCGCGGATCGCCAACGATCCCGATTACATTACGGTGGGGGTTGACCCGAACGTGCCTGCCGGGCAGAAGGTCTATCAGTCCGGGCAGACGCCGGGGATGTACTGCCTCGCCACCAACAATTCGGCCTCCTTGAGCGGCTGTTTCCAACAGGTCACCAGCGCGCTCTTGCGCCTGACGCAGTAGTTTCATCTCCATCCGCCGCCACTTCGTCGGAAATCCGCGCCTTTCGTCGCCGCCCCGTGCCGCCGTCCGAGCACGCTACTACTATGTAAGCTGGATGAAAATTCTGCGCAAACTCGGGCAGATCGTGCTCGGCAGTATCGTCATCGCGGTCATTCCTACCATTCTCGCGGAACTCTTTCGGGAGAAGGCCACTTTGCACGACGCGGTGCACATTTACCGCTACTCCCTGATCTACAGCTTCTGCATCTCCACGCTGGCCTGGTTTGTGATGGAACGCCTGGCGCGGCGTCTCTGGCGGTCGTCGCGTTGGGCGTGGATTCCTTCGCTGGTTGGCACGCTGGCGATTTTGGCCTTGATAGGATCGCTCGCGGCGAATTTGATTTTCGTGGCAATCGGATGGCAGAATCCGGCGACCTTCTGGCCGGAATTCGGAGTCGGATTCCGCATCGCCCTTTTCATGACCGTCCTTTTAGGCGTCACTACCACCTCTGTGGAAGTGCTCCGCGGCCGCCTGCAGGCCGCCAACGAAGAGTTGCGCCAACGCCAGCTGGAAGACGAGCGCGCCCGCCAGTTGATCACGCAGGCGCGCCTTTCGTCGCTGGAATCGCGCATTCACCCCCATTTTCTCTTCAACACCCTGAATTCCATCAGCGCGCTGATCCGCGAGGATCCGCGCAAAGCCGAGCGCACCGTGGAGCGGCTGGCGGCGCTCTTGCGTTATTCGCTCGAGCACAACGCCCGCGGGCTCGTTTCCCTGCGCCAGGAACTACACGTGGTGGAGGATTACCTGGAAATCGAGAAGACGCGCTTCGGCGACCGCCTGCGCTTCAGTGTCGACGTCCCACCGGACTTGGCGGACCTCGACGTCCCGCCGCTGGCTCTGCAGACGCTGGTGGAAAACAGCATCAAACATGCCGTGGCGCCCAATCGGCACGGGGGCGAGATCGGAGTGTCCGCGCGCCTCGAGTCGGGCAGCCTGATGGTGGAAGTGAGCGACGACGGGCCGGGGTTTGAGCGCACCAGCCTGCAGCAGGGCCACGGGCTGGAAAATCTGCAGGAGCGTTTGACCGCCCTGTTCGATGGCGAGGGCCGCCTGGAAATCGCCCGCCGCGATGGCCGAATGGTGGTGGGAGTCGCCATCCCCCAGAGGAAAGTGCTGGCATGATTCGCGCCTTTGTAGTGGATGACGAGCCTCTGGCGGTGCGCCGGCTGAAGCGCATGCTGGACGAGACCGGGCGCGTGGAAGTGACGGGGTCCAGCAGCGACCCGGTCGACGCCCTCGCGGCGCTGGCCGAAACCAAAGTGGACGTGCTCTTTCTCGACATCCAGATGCCCGGCATGAACGGCTTCGAAATGCTTGCCATGATGGATCCGCAACCGCTGGTGGTCTTCACCACGGCGTTCGACCAGTACGCGCTCAAGGCGTTCGAAGTGAACTCCATCGATTACCTGCTCAAGCCCATCGAAGAGCGGCATCTCGCCCGCGCGCTCGATAAAATCGAGCGGCTGCACGGGTCGGCGCCGCCCGATTGGAAGACGTTGCTCGCGCAATTGACGGGCGCGCTCAAGCAACCTGGGGCGGCGCTCGCGGCCGAATATCCCGAACGGATCGCCTCGCGCCTGGGCGACCGCATCCATATTCTGGATCTGGCCAAAGTGACGCATTTCTTCGCGCAGGAGAAGCTGACCTTCGCCGCCATCGAAGGCAAGAACCACGTGGTGGACCACACCGTGTCCGACCTCGAGCAGAAACTCGACCCCCACCATTTCTTTCGCATTCACCGTTCCACGCTGCTCAATCTGGCATGGGTCAAGGAACTCGACGCCTGGTTCGGAGGCCGCGTGCTGGTGCGGCTGAAGGACGCCAAAGGCACCGAGCTGCAAGTAGCGCGCGAACGCGTGCAGGAGCTAAAAAAGCGCCTGGGAGCGTAGTGTTTTTCCGACGGCAGGTACCCTGTTTCCGCCGTGCTCTCTGCCGCCTCCGTGCGCTCGGCTGTTGCTTTGATTCTTGTTGTTCTCCGTGTCTCCGTGCCTCCTCCGTGGGTGAATATGCATTGGCCCCTAAGAGCCCCCGGCGTCGAACGCATCGACAGTTTACGATATACTTACGTCGTACACTCAGGGAGGTGCGATGTCATGCCTATGCGCCCGGTTTCTGCTCTGACTGTGGCACTCCTTCTTTCCGCCGGCCCTTCGCACAATGCCGCCTCCGGCCGTTTCGACACCAAACTAACCGCGGACCGGCAGATCGTCCAGGCGCTCAATCGCCTGACTTTCGGCGCCCGTCCTGGTGACGTCGGCGAGGTCCGCAAAATCGGCGTCGAGAAGTGGATCGAGCAGCAACTGCATCCCGGCCAGATCCCCGAAAATCCAGTGCTGGAAGAGAAACTCAAGCCCCTCGATAGCCTCCACATGACTTCGGCGGAGATTTCCCAGGAATATTTTCAGCAGAATCGCATGGCGATGAAGATGAGCCCGCCCTCCACTCTGGATTTGCTCACTCCCGAGCAGCGCCGCAAAGTGAATAACGGCACGGCAGAGGAGCGCAAAGCCGCCATCCTCGCCCTCGACCCCGAGAAACGCTGGCAGGTGCTGGCCATTGTGCAGCCGAATGTTCTCGACGGTTTGCCGGACGATATCCAGGAGGAAGCCAAACTGGCGAAGGCCCGGCAGCAGGAGGAGCGCCAGAAGGAACAGCGTAAACTGCACCCTCCGCTGCAAGACCTGCTGACGCCCGCCGAGACGCAAATCGCCCTGCGCGGCGCCAAGGAACAGCGTGAGGCGCTCTACAACGAGATGGACTTCACCAAGCGCCAGCAGGTGGCCTGGGCTCTCCAGCCGGCGTCGCTGGCCGATTTTCCGGAAATGCGGCGCATGGGCTTCGTGGCGCGAACGCCGCGCCAGATCGTGATCGAGGACCTGCGCGAAGGCCGGCTCTATCGCGCGCTCTATTCCAACCGGCAGTTGGAAGAAGTGCTGACCGGCTTCTGGTTCAACCACTTCAACGTCTTCGAGAGCAAGGGAGAACCGGAACAGCTCACCCTCACCAGCTACGAGAACGAAGCCATCCGCCCGCATGTCCTTGGACACTTCAAGGACCTGTTGCTGGCCACCGCGCGCCATCCGGCCATGCTGTACTACCTCGACAACTGGAGTTCCATGGCGGGCGATGTGTTTAATGTAGGACCGTTCGCCCAGGGGCCGCTTGGGAATCCGAACCTCCTCGCCCGCCAGGCGCACGGCCTGAACGAGAACTACGGCCGCGAACTGATGGAGCTCCACACTCTCGGCGTGAATGGCGGCTACACCCAGGACGACGTGATCGCCGTAGCGCGCTGCTTCACCGGCTGGACCATCAAGGCGCCCAATGCCAAACCGGAATTCGTCTTCGCCGCCTTCATGCACGATAACGGCGAGAAGACCGTGCTCGGGCACAAGATCGCGGCCAACGGCGGCGAGCAGGACGGTCTGCAGGTCATCGACATTCTGGCCCACCATCCATCCACGGCGCAATTCATTTCCAAAAAGCTGGCGCAGCGTTTCGTGGCCGACGATCCGCCGCAGGCTCTGGTCGACAGGATGGCGAGAACTTTCCTTAAAACCGACGGCGATCTGCGCGCCGTGCTGGAGACCATGTTGACCTCGCGCGAATTCCTTTCCGAAGGCGCCTGGCAGACCAAGATCAAGTCGCCGCTCGAGATGGTGGTGAGCGCCGTGCGCGCCAGCGGCGCCGACACGACCGACAGTTTCACTCTGGCCCAAAAGGTCACCGACATGGGCGAGCCTCTATACGGCAAGATCGAGCCCACCGGTTTCAAAGACGGCAGCGAGACCTGGTTGAGCACCGCCAACCTTATGGCCCGAATTAATTTCGCCAACGCGCTGGCGGCCGGCCAGGTGCCCGGCGTGAAAGTGGACACCGCGCGCTTCGCCGGCAAGGATCCCGCGCAGATCGCGCACGATCTGCTCAACCGCGACGCGTCGCCCGAAACTTTGGCGGCCATCGAAAAAGGATTGGGCGGCAAACCGGCGAGCCCCGCCAAAACAGTGGGGTGGGTGATCGGCTCGCCCGACTTCCAGAGGAGGTAACCATGTTGACGCGACGCTTCTTCGTGAAAGGCTCGGCGCTGGTCATGGCCGGGGCAGGCGCGGTTCCTGGTTGGCTGGGGCGCGCGGCGGCCACCACGCAAGGGAAAAAGAAGACTCTGGTGGCGATTTTCCAACGCGGAGCGGCCGACGGCCTGAGCATCGTCGCGCCCTTCGGAGACAAGCACTATGCCGATCTGCGTCCCACCATCGGCGTCTCGGCGCCCGGCAACCCGCAGCGCCAGCCGAACGGCATCGACCTCGATGGCTTCTTCGCCCTCCATCCGCAGCTCGACGCCTTGAAGCCGCTCTGGGATAAACAGCAGCTGGCGATCGTGGAAGCTACCGGGTCGCCCGACCCTTCGCGCTCGCACTTCGACGCGCAGGACTTCATGGAGTCCGGCACGCCCGGCGCGAAAGGCAATGGTTGGCTCAATCGCGCCCTCGCGCCACCCACCGCGGAGACGTCGCCGCTGCGTGCCGTCGCCATGGGCGCGCAATTGCCGCGCACTTTGTGGGGCGACCGCTCCGCCATCGCCGTGGCCGACATGCAGCAGTACAAGATGGGCGAAGAGACCGCGTCCATCGTGCAAAGCATGTACGAGAATTCCAGCGATAAGCCGCTCGAAACCGCCGGCAGGGACGCATTCGCCGCCATGAAGATGATCCAGTCGCTTACCGGCGGCAATTACGCGCCCGATAATCGCGCGCAATACGGAGGCAGCGAGCTGGGCCGCAATCTGCAGCAGGTGGCGCGCCTCATCAAGGCCGACGCCGGCGTGGAAGCGGCCTTCGCTGAAATCGGCGGCTGGGACCATCATCAGAACGAGCAGCAGCAAATGCCCAATCTGCTGCGCCAGTTCGGCATGGCCCTGGCGGGCTTCTGCCAGGATATGGGCGACCGCATGGAAGACGTCGTGCTCGTCACCATGTCGGAATTCGGCCGCACCGCGCAGGAGAACGGCGATAACGGCACCGATCACGGCCACGGCAGTCTCATGACGGTGCTGGGCGGACCCGTGCGCGGCGGCAAAGTGTACGGCCGTTGGCCGGGCCTCGAAAAAGAGCAGCTCTACGAAGGCCGCGATCTCGACGTCACCACCGACTTCCGCGCGGTGTTAAGCGAACTGGTGAGCGGACACCTTGGCCAAAAGGACATCGCGCAAGTCTTCCCGGGATTTAAGCCGGGTGAGCAGTTGGGGCTGCTGCGCGCCTAGCGATGCGCGCCATCGAGTTTCGCCAGTTCGGAGATCCTTCGCAGCTTCATCTGGTGGAGCGGCCCGATCCGCACGCTACCGATTCCACCGCCACCGTGCGCGTGGAAGCGGCGGCCGTCAATCCGAGCGATGTGAAGAATGTGGCCGGCGCCATGAAGCAGACCACCTTACCGCGCATTCCGGGCCGCGATTATTCCGGCGTCGTGATCGAAGGCCCCGCCGAATGGATCGGCGCCGACGTATGGGGCACCGGCGGCGACGTGGGATTCACCCGCGACGGCACGCACGCCGAGTCGATCGAGGTGCCGTGCGCCAGCCTGGTGCGCAAACCCGAGAAGCTCACACACGAAGAGGCCGCCTCCGCCGGCGTCACCTTCCTGACGGCATGGATCGGCGTCATCGAATACGCCAAGCTCTCCGAGGGCGAGACGCTGGCGGTGATCGGCGCCGGCGGAGTAGGCGGCGCTGCGATTCAATTAGCGAAATACCGCGGAGCGCAAGCCATCGCGATCGGTCGTGGGACCGACACAAGCGACATCAAAGCGGACGTCGTTCTGAACACGGTAGGTGGCGAAATGTTCGAGACCGCGCTCAAGATGGCGAACCACCGCGGGCGCGTAATCGTAATCAGCCCCGGAAAACAGCCACAAGTCAGCTTCGAACTCGTCGCTTTCTACCGCAACGAGCTCCAACTATTCGGCGTCGACTCGCTACACCGCGACCTCACCGCAGCGGCGGAAACGCTTCGCGCCCTGACCCCCGCATTCGACTCCGGAGCGTTACTCCCCCCGCAAGTGAGTAGAGTATTCCCGCTCGATCAAGCCCAGGCCGCCTACCGCCTGGTGGCATCCGGCTCCAACGGCCGAGTAGTCCTGAAGCCTGATTAGTCCTCCCTGGGACATGCTTTAGCTTGTCCAAATGCCGGGCTGCCGCCCGGCGGCAAGCTGAAGCATGCCCCACGACCTCTGCGCCCTCAGCCACCTCAGCGCTCTCAAATCTCGCCTTTGACTTTTCTCAGCGTCTCCGCGTCTCTGCGGTGAAAATCAGTCACTCCACCCGAATCCCCCGAGCCTCAATCGTCCCCGCCGTAGCGCGATCGAGATTCGCGATCGCTTCCCCCGCATCCGCCCGCGCCCGCACCTCGCGACTGCGCGCCGCAATAAAGTCGGTCTGCCGCTGCAATACCAGAAACACCGTCGAAGTCCCCGCCTGGAACTGCCGCTGCTCGCTCAAGTATTGCTCCTCGGCCGACCGGCTCGCCACCGCCGCCGCCGACAGCCTGGACTGCGTCGCGATCACGCCCTGCAGCGCATTCCGCACGTCCGCCTCGATCGCCATTCCCACTTGATCCTGCACTGCGCGCAATCGCCGCCCTTCCGCCTCCGAGATCGCCGCCTGCGCTAACGCTGTCCGATTGCGCAGCGGCAGCGATACCGTAAGGCCTACTTGCGCCGAAGGGAACGTGCCCGCCGCCAGCGTGCTCAGCGATTGCCCGTAATTGCCCATCAGCAGCGTCGGCACGAATTGCGTTCCCGGCGGAAAGAAGGCCGCCAACGGGTTCGTTCCGGTGGGCAGTGGAATCCCCGCCAGTCCCGCTGCCGAAAGATTCGCGTACAGATCGATGCGCGGCTTGGTGAGCTCGTGGCTCAGCTTCGTATCGAGCTGGTTTACCGCGATCGCCAGCAAGCTCGACGACAACTCCGGCCGCGATTTCAGCGCCCGCGCAATCGCCTCCTCCAGGCTCGGCGGCTTGGCCTCCGCGCTCAGCGGCGAATCCACTGTTAGTGCCATGCTCCACATCAGGTCGGTGCGATTGGGCAGCATCATCGTTTTCAAATTGTTCTCGGCTTGCGTCAGCAGTTGCTGCGCCGCGAACAGCGTCTGCTCAAACGTCGCCACCTGCGTTTGCGCGGCCACCACATCCACCGGCGCGAGCACGCCTTGTTCCGCCAGCCGCTGATTGCTCTGGTACGACCGCTCCGCCAACCGCACCGCCTCCGTCTGCACGTCGAGATTGTGCGCCGCGTAATCCAGCTCCCAATACGCGCCCACCGCCTGCGTCACCACCTCGATGATGCGCTGCCGCAGTTGCTCCTGGCTGAGCTGCCGATTCTTGCGCGCCACCTGCAGGCGATAGCGGCCCTCGTCGAACAGCAGCCCGCGCCACAACGGCTGCGTCACGTTGAGATTCACCGAAGTGGGATACAGCGGGTTCAGGGTGTTCAAAAAGTTGTCGGTCTGCTGGCGCGAGCTGGTAAATTGCAGCGAGTAACTTCCGCCCGTCGACGTGATTCCGCTGAACTGCGGACCGCCGGTCCATTGCAGCTGGGTCAGTTTCCCGGTATAGCTTCCACCTAAGATAGACGCCACCGGCGCCACCGCGCGTGTGCGCGATCCCGCAAAGCCCAGTACCGGATCGTACGCGCCCTGCGCCGAACGTACCGCGAACCCTGCTTCATCGCGCTGGATCCGCGAGATCCGCAGATCGGGATCGTTGGCGAGCGTCCGCTCAAGTACTTCCGAGAGCGTGATCTTCGTCTGGCCCGAGATCCCCGGCCGCGCCGGAATCCGCACTTCCTCCAGCGGCTGGATCTTCACCGCTTGTGTGGGCGCGTTCTGTCCGAAAAGCGAAGTGATGGAAAAAATCGTCGACACGGTAACGGCCACGGCCTTCTTGCTGCGCAATCGCAGCGCCTCCAAAACGCGCGCGACGCTGCCCGACGAGAACGATTGCCCCAAATCTTCGAACAACGAATAGAACACCGGCACCACCAGCAGCGTCAGCACCAGGCATAACGATTGCCCGCCCACCACCAGCACGCCGATGGAGCGATTGGTCGCCGCGCCCGTGCCGTTGGCGATCACCAGCGGCGCCATGCCCGCCACCAGTGCGATGGTCGTCATCAGAATCGGCCGCAAGCGATCGCGATTGGCCAGTATGATCGCGTCGTACCGCTCCATGCCGCTCTCGCGCAAGCCGTTGGTATGATCGATCTGCAGAATCGCGTTCTTCTTCACGATCCCGAAGAGCAGCAGCAGACCCAGGCCGGACATGATGTTCACCGTCTGGCCCGCGATCAGCAGCGACAGGATCCCGAACGGCACCGCCAGCGGCAGCGTGAGCAGGATGGTCACCGGGTGGATGAAGCTCTCGAACTGCGCCGCCAGCACAATATACATGAAGATGAACGTCAGCGAGAAGGCCAGCATGAAGTAATAGCCCGTGCGCCCCAGTTCCTTCGAGGTGCCCGTCTTACCCACGGTGTAATCGGGATCCATGTGCAGCCCCTCGGTGAGTTTGTCCATCGCCGCCAGAATGGCCGCCTGCGACCCGCCGTGCTTCACGTTCCCCGAGAGCGTTACCTGCCGCTGCCGGTTGATGCGATTGATGGACGACGGCCCCGTTCCCGGCACGATGCGCACCACTTCGTCGAGGCCTACGCCGCGGCCGCGATTCGAGGGCACCGTCATGCGCGCCAGTTCCTCTGCGTTGACGCGGAATTCCTCCGCCGCGCGCACGCGGACATCGTACTCGTCCTCGCCCGCCTTGAACGACGAAGCCACCTGCCCGGCCACCAGCGTATTCAGCGCCATTTCGATATCCATCACGGAGACGCCCAGGTCGGCGGCGCGCGGCCGGTCGATCTCCAGCCGCACCTCCGGCTTCCCGCTGCGCAGCGTGGTATCGGTGTCCACCAGGTTGGGGATGGTCTTCATCTCCGCCAGCATCTTTTCCGAATATTGCGCCAGCTTGTCGAGATCCGGCCCCTGGATGAAATACTGGACGTCGGCGTTGCTCTGGTTTCCGCCCACCGTGCTCACCAGGTCGACGCTGGTGTGAATATCGCCCGGATATTTCTTCAGCAGCGCGCGCGTTCGCTCCATCAGTTGCGACTGCGAAAGTGTGCGCTTATCGAGATCCTTTAGCGCCACATAAATCTGCGCGTTGTTGAGCGAACGGTCGGCCGTCCCGCCGGCGGTCATCAGCGTATGCTTGATCCCCGGCAACTCACGGACGTCCTGTGCAATTCGCTCCGCCAGGTTGCTGGTGGCGGCCAGCGACGTCCCTTCCGGCGTACGCACAATCACGTTGTACTGCGAGGCGTCGTCGTCCGGCAGGAAGTTCTTGCCCACGAACGCGAACAGCGGAATGGTCGATAGCACTACCAGCAAGCTGGCCATCACCACCGTCTTGCGATGCGCCATCGACCACGTCAGCATGCTCGTATACCAGGCGTCGAGATGGCGGAAAAAGAATGATTCCTTGGAGGAGTGTCCCCCCGCGGCCTTCGGCGCCGGCGCCTTCAGGAAGCGCGAGCACAGCATGGGCGTGAGCGTGAATGAGACCAGCAACGACACCGCGATGGCGAATGCCGAAGTGAAACCGAAAGAGCTCATGAACCGGCCCACGATTCCGCCCATGAACCCCACCGGCAGAAATACCGCCAGCAGCGACATCGTCGTGGCCATCACCGCCAGGCCGATTTCCTTCGTGCCTTTGATCGCCGCCTCAAACGGCGGCATGTTCTTCTCTTCGATAAACCGGTAGATATTCTCCAGCACGATAATGGCGTCGTCGATCACGATCCCCACCATCAGCGTCAGCGCCAGCATGGTGATGTTGTTCAGCGTGAACCCCATTGCCGCCATCAGCGCGAAAGTGGAAATGATCGAAGTCGGGATGGCGATGGCCGCAATCAGCGTGGTCCGAATGTTCGCCAGGAAGATGAAGATGATGATCGCCGCGAAGATGCTGCCTTCAATCAGGTGCTTCTTGATGGAGTCCACCGACGCCTTGATGAACACCGATTGATCGGCGATGATTTCCGCCTTCACATCCTTCGGCAATCCCTGGCGAATCACGTCCAGCCGCGCGCGCACTTCGTCGGCAGTGGCCACCGTGTTCTCGCCCGATTGCTTGGACACCACCAGGGTTACCGCCGGCACGCCATCCAGCCGCGACGAACTGGCGGGCTCCTCGTAGCTGTCCTCCGCATAGCCGATGTCGCTCACCTTCACCACATATCCGTTGCGATTGGCGATGGCGATCTGGTTGAACTGCAATGCTTCCGCCACGCGCCCGGTGGTTCGAACCGTGAATTCCTCCGCTCCCGCTTTCAGGCTGCCGCCCGGCAGTTCCAGATTCTGCGTCCGCAGCGCGTTGAACACATCCGTGACAGTCAGGTCGTAAGCGCGCAATTTGCTTGGGTCCACCAGCACGTGAATCTCGCGCTTGGCGCCGCCCACGATGGTCACGTCGCCCACGCCCTTGGCATTTTCCAAGGTGCGCTTGATTTGCTTATCGGCGATCAGCGTTACGTCGCGCAGCGAGCGCGGGGCCGACACCACCACTTGCAGAATCGGCGCCGCGTCGGGATCGAACTTCTGCACCACCGGCTGCTTCGCCGTCTGCGGCAGATCGTTCACAATCAGGTTGACCTTATTCTGTACTTCCTGCGCCGCCACGTCGCCGTTCTTGGAAAGCAGGAACGTGATGATCACCTGCGACTGGCTCTCCGAAGACACCGAGCGGACTTCATCCACCTGGCTGATGGTATTGACAGCATCCTCGATCTTCTTGCTGATTTCGGTCTCCACCTCTTCCGGCGATGCCCCCGGATTGATCACCGTCACTAGCACCGTCGGGATATCCACCTTCGGGAATAGATCCACGCCCAAACTGAAGTACGAGAAGATTCCCACCACCACCAACGCCAGAATCAGCATGGTGGCGAACACCGGCCGCCGAACGCACAACTGAGCTAATGCATGCATGTTAGTTGTGGCTCTCCACAGCCGCGCCGTCGAACAGTTCGCTCAAATGGTTCACCGCGACGGTCTCGTTTCCAGTCAGGCCCGAAGCGATGCGCACCTGGCCGCCATCGGCATCGCCCACCACTACCACGCGCAGGCGCGCCTTCCCGTTCTCGATGGCGAATACCTGATTGGAATCGGTCGTCTTGTCGCGCAGAATGGCGCTCCGCGGCACGAAGACCGCGTTTTCGCCGCCCGGCAGCAGCACGCGCGCCTTGGCGAACATGCCCGGCCGCAAATCCGAGCTTCCGTTATCGAATCGCGCTTCCACGATGAACACGCGCGAGGTGGGATCCACCGAAGCGTCGATCGCCGTCACCTTGCCGGTAAACTCGCGGTTCGGATATGCCGAGACACGCGCTACCACCGGCATCCCGATCTTGGCCTGCGACGCGCGCTGTTCGGGCGTCTGCAGCTGCAATTTCAGGCTGCCCATGCGGACGATGGTGGCGATCTTGTTATTGAACCCCACGTACTCGCCTGCAGCCACCGGCCGCGCCGTGATATTGCCGTCGAACGGCGCGCGAATCGTCGTATCCGCCAGCCCTTTTTCGGCCTGCGCCAGTTGCGCCCGCGCCGCCGCCAGACCCGCCTGTGCCGATTCCACCGCTCCGAATCCCTGCCGCGCTCCGTTCAGCGCCGCCTCATACTGCTGGCGCGCCGCGTTCGCCTGGGCGTCGGCGGTTTCCTGCTGGGTGTGCGCTTTATCGAACGCGCTGCGCGACACGTCGCCGCTGGCCACCAGATTCTCGTACCGCTTGGCGTCGGCCGCTGCCAGCCGCGCCATTGCCTGCGCCGATTCGTAGTTGGCCCGCGCCGCCGCCACTTCCGGCACGCTATTCGCGTCGAACTTTGCCTCGCCCCGCAGGCCGATGCGCGATTCCGCCTGGTGCATCGCCGACGTGGCTTCATTCAGCTGCGCCCGCGCCTGTTCCAGGCGCAATTCCGCGTCGCGATGATCCAGCTCGCAGACCACCTGCCCCAGCTTCACGAAATCGCCCACGTTCACCGGCGTCGTGAGCACGCGGCCGGCCACCATCGGAGCGATATCCGACGTCTCGTCGGCGGCGAAAGTCCCGGTCTCTTCGAACGACGCGGGCACGGTCCGTGATGTGGCTGTCGCGGTCGAGATCGTCATCTTCTGCGGAGCGGTCGCCGCCGCCGCGGTAGGACGATTGCCGCCGCAGCCGGCCAGCATAACGATCGATAAGAGTGCGCTAAGAATATAACGATTCATTTTCGATTCCTTGCTTGATTGGGGGCCTTCTTCGGAGCTTTGTTCTGGCGAATGCCGCGCAGCATAATGTTGGTGAAGGTATCGGTCACCTCAACGTCATCCGCCTGCAGCGTCTTGAACCCGAAAAACTCGGTGTAAATGCCGTAGGTTTGCGCCATCCCGGCAATCGCCGCGATCACCAGTCCGGGATTGTAATCGCGCACCGCTCCCTCGCGCTGCCGCCGCGAGATATAATCGCGAAACAGTTCGAAAATCGGCGTCGCGAACTTGCGATGATGCGCCAAGCCGTGCTCGTGGCCCTCGAGCGCGGCGAACAGCAGGATGCGCTCGAATCTCGCGTCGGTGCGGTACGACGTTAGAATCGCCGCGGCGAAGGTGCGCAGCACCCCCGCATCGTCGTTGCGGTCCATGTGCTTTTGGATTTCCGCCAGCCATTCCTCGTGCTCGCAGGACTCGGCTTTGGAATCGAGGACGGCCGTATACAGCGCCTGTTTGCTGGGGAAATGGCGAAAAATGATGGCCTCGGTAACCCCCGCCGCGGCGGCGATTTCCTTGGTGGTAGTGCCGCCAAATCCCTTGTGTGAGAAAAGCTCCAGAGCTGCGTCCAGCAGTTGGCGCCGGCGGTCTCCGGCATGCATCCGGGCCGCGGCGTGAACAGCTTCTTGCATGCTGTCATTGTAAGTTAGTACTTACTTACATGTCAATCGCGACCTTTTACAACCTCTTTACACCTCCGCGACGATCCCCAAAGCCCGAAACCGTAGCATGGATCTCATGGAACAGCGAACCTACTACCACGACGCCCATCTGACCCTGGATTTCGAACGCAAATCCGCCACCCTCGATTTGCAGCCGCTGCCGTTAACGCGCAAAGAGTACGATCTGCTGGCGCTGCTGGTCTCCTATGCCGGCATGATCATCCCGCGCTCCGAGGTGCTCATGCGCGTGTGGGGCTACGGCGCCGGGATTCGCACCCGCACCCTCGATGTCCACATCCGCCACCTCCGCAAGAAACTGGGAGTCCACGCGGACGTCTATATTGAGACCGTCTTCGGCGTGGGCCATCGTTTCCAACCCTTCGGCTCCGCCATGCGCCTCCAGTCGCCGCAGATGGAGCGGCCCGCCACCCTGGCGGCGATGGGCGCGTGAGTGTGGGGTAAGCTTTAGCTTAGCTTTAGCTTGGATAGGCGAGCGCAGCTCGCCCGCAGAGTTCGTGGCTCATTAATAATGAGCCGCGACCGCCAGGGAGCGGTGCCCTTTTAGCGCGACCCCGAAAATTTTCCTGTCACTAAACGCCGCGCCGGTCGTATTATCGGTATGCGCTATGCCGTCCGTGCACTCCTGAAAACGCCCGCCTACACCGTCGTCGCCCTGCTCACCCTGGCCCTCGGAATCGGCGCCAACACCGCGATTTTCAGCGTCGTAAACCAAATTCTCCTCAATCCCGTAGGTGTCGCCGACCCCGGCCGCGTCGTCGCCGTCCGCGTGAAGTACGACAAGCTGGCGCTGCGCAATATCGGAGTCTCCGTCCCCGACTTCGCCGATGTACTCAACAGCACCCGGCAGTTCGAAACCGCCGCCCTTATCGATACCGGCGATTTCAATTACACCGGCTCCGGCGTTCCCGAGCGCCTCAATGGCGCCAGCGTCACCTACCGCTGGTTCGACGTCTTCGGCGCCCGCCCCGCGCTCGGCCGCGTCTTCCAGCCCGAAGAAGACCGGCCCAACGCCAATCGCGAGGTGGTACTCTCCTTCGCCGCCTGGAAACGCCTCTTCGGCCAGGACCGCGGCGTGGTGGGCCGCACCATCGAGCTCAATCGAACTCCCTACCGCATCGTCGGCGTGATGGGCGCGGACTTCCGCTGGCCGGTCGACATCGACCTCTGGGCGCCCCTCGGCCTCGCCGACAGCGCGTACTCCCCCAACAACCGGTTTAACGAAAACTATGAAGCCTTCGCCCGCCTCCGGCCCGGAATACCCTACGCTTCCGCCAATTCCTTCGCCGGCGTGCTCAGCGACCGCGTCAAGTCGGCCGGCGATCGCGGCGGCGCGTACGCCAAAGACTCCGCCTGGGGCATGTTCCTCCTGCCGTTTACCGATTTCATCGCCGGCGACACCCGCACCCCCATGCTCGTCCTGCTGGCTGCGGTCGGATTTGTCCTGCTGATCGCTTGCGCCAATATCGCCGGACTCATGCTGGCGCGCGCCTCCGGACGCACTCGCGAGATCGCCGTCCGCGCCGCCCTGGGAGCCGGTCGTTGGGATCTCATCCGCCTCTCGTTCTTCGAAAGCATGACGCTGGCCGCCGCCGGCGCTGTGGCCGGATTGTGCGTCGCCCTGGCCGGAGTGCGCGGTCTGCTCGCGCTCGCGCCCGAAGGTCTGCCCGTCGCCGTGAGCGTGCGCCTCGATGCGCCGGTGCTCGCGTTCGCGGCCCTGGCTGCCGTCGCTGCCGGCCTTATTTTCGGAGTCGCGCCCGCCTGGCAGGCATCGCGCGTGAATCAGTTCGAGCAACTAAAGGAGGGCGGCCGCGCCAACTCCGCCGGACGCGCCCGCCAGCAATTGCGCTCTTCGCTGGTAATCGCCGAAGTCGCGCTGGCATTGGTCCTCCTGGTCGGCGCGGGATTGTTCCTCCGCAGTCTCGCCGCTCTCGAAGATGTCAATCCCGGATTTCAATCCGCCGGCGTCATCACCGCCGGCCTGTCTCTGCCGCACCAACGCTACGATACCGACGCCAAACAGCTCGCGTTCTATCAAGCGGTGCTCGACAACCTCTCCACCACTCCCGGCGTCGCTGCCGTAGCCGCCGGTGTCCCTCTTCCCTTCAGCGGTAACGCCGGCTCGGCCTCTTTCGATATCGACGGCCGCCCCTCGCCTCCCGGCGACCCGGGCCCGCACGGCGATATCGGAGCGGTGAGCGCCGATTACTTCGCCGCCCTCAAAATTCCCATCCGCCAGGGCCGCGTCTTCACCGCGCTCGACCGCGCCGGCGCGCAACCCGTGGCCGTGATCGACGATGTGCTCGCCCGCCAATACTGGCCCGGCCAGAGTCCCGTGGGCCAGCACCTGCGCCGCGGAAATTCGGCGCCATGGGCGGCCATCGTAGGAGTGGTAGCGCACGTCAAGCACTCCGACCTCGCCGGCGAGGATATCAAAGGCAAGTATTATTTCCCGCTCTTCCAGATGCCCGTGCCCTTCATGAGCTTCGTGATGCGCGCGCCCTCCGACCCCGGGCGCCTCGCCACCGCCATGCGCGACGCTGTCCGTGCAGTCGACCCCACGCAGCCCGTCTCGCAAATCCGCCTCATGACCAGCATGGTGAATAATTCACTCGCCCCGCGCCGCTTCGTCGTGACCGTGCTCGGAGTGTTCGCCACCATGGCGCTGGCCATGGCACTGATCGGACTCTACGGCGTAATCAGCTACGCCGTGACGCAGCGCACACAGGAATTAGGAGTGCGCATGGCGCTCGGCGCGCAGCCGGCCGAGATTTTGCGTCTGGTGCTGGGACAGGGAATGAAGCTCGCCGGCATCGGAGTCGCCGCCGGCCTCCTGATATCGCTGGCGATGAGCCGCGTCCTCCGCGGCGAGCTCTTCCACGTGAGCGCCGTAGACCCGTTGACATTCGCCCTGATGGCCGCCGCCCTCATCGCCGCCGCGCTGCTCGCGAGCTACATCCCCGCCCGCCGCGCCACAAGAGTCGATCCCATGGTAGCCCTGCGCTATGAATGAATGACTCTCCCGCAAGGAAGCCCCTGAGACTGAGACCCGCCAACCTGTCCTCTCCGCGCTCTCTGCCCCCTCAGCGCTCTCCGGTGTTGACTTTGATTTTTGTTCTTCTCAGCGTCTCCGCGTCTCTGCGGTGAATATGTGTTGAGTACAATACCCCTATGTCCAACCACCTGCCGAAGCTCTGGGAAGAGCACACCAAGCACGAATTCGCCACCCGCGACACCGAAGCCACGCTAGCCACCATGGTGGACGACGCCTACGTCAATCATGTCCCCGTTCTCACCGGAGGCGTCGGCAAGAGCGCTCTCCGAGAGTTCTATTCCCGCGACTTCATACCCACCATGCCGCCCGATACCAAGCTCACCCCCATCTCCCGCACCGTAGGCGAAGACCAGCTCGTAGACGAAATGATCTTCTCCTTCACCCACACCCAGGAAATGCCGTGGATGTTGCCCGGAATCGCCCCCACCAACCGCCACGTTGAAGTCGCCCTCGTGGCCATCGTGCGCTTCCGCGGCGACAAACTCGCGCACGAGCACATCTATTGGGACCAAGCCTCGGTCCTCAAGCAAATCGGCCTGCTCACCGACCCCGCTCTGCCAGTGTTTGGAGCCGAATCCGCCCGCAAAGTCCAAGCCGGCGGCGGTGTGTTTTGATCTTATCCCTGTTCAGCTGGCCGCTCCTAGGGACGCTGAGAACCGGGAACCGAACGCCTCTGCGGCCTCTGCCACCTCAGCGCCCTCCGGTCTTGATTTTGACTTTTTGTTTTTCTCAGCGTCTCCGCGTCTCAGCGGTGAACATTCTCTCGCTCGCTACCGCGGTTCTACATACGCCGGCATGGTCTCTTTCGTGAACCGCGGAATCATCTCCACGCGATTCGCCGCGTGCCACACCGCCGCCGCGATGATCGCCGCGTCCTTCTTCACATCGTCCGGAATGATCCGCTCGTAAGTATCCAGATTCGTGTGGTGTGTCAGGCTGTTGTACTCAATGGGATCCTGCTGTGCGCCTACGCCGGGCAATCCCGCATTATTGAACGACGTGCTGTCCGTCCCGCCCGTCTGCCGGCTCTTCGTGATGTTGATGCCGCCCACGCCGAAGTCCTCGAACTGCAGGAACACCGGCCGCAACGCCGCCGCCGCTTCCGGCGGTCCGAAAATGCTGGCCCCGCGAATGCGACCCGTGCCCGTGTCGACATTGAAATAGCAGTCCAGCTTGAACCACTCGGGCTTCGGATTCTCCGCCGTGCCGAAGTGCTCCTTCACATACGCCAGCGAGCCTAGCAACCCTTCTTCTTCGCCCGACCACAGCGCCACCCGGATCGTCCGCCGCGGCTTCAACCCCATCGACTGGATCACTCGCATGGCCTCAATCATAATCGCCGACCCGATGCCGTTGTCCGTCGCCCCCGTGGCCGAATGCCAGGAATCCAGATGGCCGCCCAGCATCACGATCTCGTCAGCTTTATCCGACCCCGGAATCTCCGCAATCGCGTTGTAGCTCGTCTTGCCCTCGGGATAGGTGTGGTTGACGATGTTGAACTCCAGCTTCACGTCGTCGCCGTCTGCCAACAGCCGCTCGATGCGCCCGTAGTCGTCGTTGCGCACGATCGCCGTCGGAACCGCTTTGGTAACGTCGTACGCCGCGTTGGCCTGCGCCACGATGATGCCGTTGGCGCGCGCCGCGTCGTTCAGGCGCATCGCCGCGCCACCCTCGATCAGCATCCGGTCAAGCTGCTTAGCCATCTCGCGAGGGTCCATGCGCGTGGGATCTTCGGGACCCCTGCCGCGGCCGCCGCCGAACCCGCGCCCTTCGGGATGCTCGGGGTCGTACTGCTCTTTCACGCGATCGTCGGGAGTCCGCTTCACGGGCGCGTCGAAATCCACCGGGATCACCGCCGCCTTGCCCATCAGCACCATCTTGCCGCGAACTTTGTCCTTGTTACCTGCGAGCCACTGCGCGAACTCTTCCTTCGCCGGCGGCAAATACTGCGGACCGCGCCCGCCGCCGCGGCCGCCTCTCGCGTTCGGATCCGGCGGAACTTCCGGCCCTCTGGGTGTAACCAGCTCAATCGCCGAACCCGTCACTGGGCCATTCGTGGAAGGAGTCCAGGCCAGCACTTCGAATTTCAGATTCTGTTTCACCGGAGCGGTGATGAATCCGTAAGCGCGCTCGTTCAGCCACCCGTCGCGGCCGTAATCCCACTTCTCCAGGTGGCCGTTTTTCATTCCCCACTTCGTCATCTCCGCCACCGCCCACTTCGCGGCGGCCTCGTGATTCGGCGTACCCGTCACACGCGGACCGTACCGGTCGGCGAGCATGTGCTCGATGTACATTACCTGGGAATGTTCCATCTCCTCGCTGCGAATCTTGGCCACGGTGGTGACGTCCACCTTTTCCGCCGCCAACAAAACGCAGGCCACCACCGCAAGGGCGAGAACCAGCTTTTTCATATCCGAACAGGATATCAGACGCGTAGGACATGCTTCAGCTTGTCCGTCTACCGAGCCGCGGCCGTCTTACCGAGCCGCGACCGTCTTACCGAGCCGCGACCGTGAGGGAAGTGGTCCGAACGCGAAACTCCACTCTTGCCGGCGTTCTCGACTCTTACTTCCCGACCGGACACATATCGGCCACCTGCCCGATCTGCGCCACCGTCAGTGTGCCCGACGCCATCGTTCCGCTCGCCTGCGCCTGGTGTCCTACAAACTTGGCGAAATCGTTATCGCCGTTTACTCCCATCGCCTGCAGCCGAACCAGCTGCGATGTCTGCACATCTCGCAGCACGTAGTGCCCATCCTGCTCGTCCACACAACCGGTCACCGACTGCGCGGTGCCCTCCACAGGCCGCTTCACCCGGTTGGCTGTCTGCGGCTGCGTGCTCTTGTTATTCGGATCGTTGGCTTGCCCCTGGGCAAAAGCCCCGAGGCACAACAAAGTTCCTAACATCGCAATACGGATTTTCATTGGTCCTCCTTACTCAGCGGTCCTGGCCCTGTTCAGAGCAGATCCGGCCAGGTAACCGATAGCCATCGCAGCCACTACCGTGGCTGTGAGATTGTTCTGTCCAATCCGGCGCAAGCCGGTGCAAACACTCTTGAAGTTGGCGTCTTTAACCGCGGTCGCGGCTGCATCCAGCCGGCTCGCCGTGCTGCCCGCCAGAACATCTATTCTCGCCGAACCCTGACGCACCGACGACGCCGCGTCCCGCAGCGCCTCACCCGTCAGTTCCCTCGCCGTGTCAATTTTTCTCCCCGCGGACTTGCTGAACTCCACCACGGAATCTTTTACATCACGGCTTACATTCGCGGCCGCCTCCGTTACGTCTTTTATCGTGGTCGCCATTCTTTTCTCCGTTCTCGACGTATGTTGGGTGCAAGTTTGTGCCCATGTGATAAACCGCACCTACCTGAAGTGAACGTGGGGCATGCTTCAGCTTGCCCAAGCTTAAAGAGCCGAAACAATCGAACGATGCTTTCTTGCTGAGCCGCGACCGCAAGGGAGCGGTACTTTTCAGTGCAGCTTGTAGCGGTAACCCCGCCACCGAATGGTATTTCCGAATGCCGAGGCTACCAGCACCGCCAGCCAGAGCCACGTCCCCAGAGGTACCCAGATCGCATGCACCCATAGGTGCCGTTTGAACCAACCTTCGCACTCCGGCAGCGCCGCCTTGGCCAACGTCGCGCGATTCAGCCCCTTCAACATCCCCGGCGAGAGCTGCGCGATCAGCGCCCACTCCGCCAGGCGGTAACCTATCAGCGATGCCACCACGGATGCCGCCATCCCTCCGCAATACAAGACGTGCCCCACCAGCGCCAGCCACCACAAGCGCGCGTTGTAAACCCGCGTGATCGTCATCTGCCGCCGCATCCACGCCAGCGCTTGTCCAGCCGAAATTCGCTCGAAGCATGGCACCATCGCGCCGGGAGCGAATGCGATCGTCAGCTTCGCCGCGTGCACCGCCGCCGTCAGCGAGTAGTCGTCGCTTACCGTGTCCTTCCAGTGCTCGCGAATGTCCAGGTCGTGAAACGTCTCGCGCCGGATAGCCATGGCGCCGCCCCATGCGAAACTGCAATCGCCCGGACCGAGCCGGCTGAGCGCCACCGCGTCCCACACGCTGCGCAGCAGCGTCCAAAAGGTCGGTGGAATCGGCGCGTACCAGCGATAGCCGGTTGACGCCCCCACGCCTTTCTCCGCCAGCGGCGCCACCAGCGACTTCAACCAGCGCGGCGTCACCCGGCCATCGGAATCGGCGAATGCATAGACTCGGCTTCGCTTGCGCGCCGCCGCCACCGCCGCCTTCAGGTTCCGCACTTTCTCGCCGGTGGAGGGGTCGTCGCCCGGCGCCAAAACCACTTGGACGCGGTTCGGCAGCACGCCCGGCGGAATATCGCGCGCCGAGTGCGCCACCACGATCAGTTCGTAATCGGGATAGTCCTGCGTCGCCAGGGCCGCCAGATTCTCGCGCAGTTCGTGGTCCGGGCCCTTTACCGGAACGATCACCGACACAGGCGGAAACTCATGCGGCGTTTCCGCCAGCCGCCGCTCCACATACGCGGCCCGCTTGCGTTCGCCGAGCAACGAGAATATCGCCAGCAACAAGGCCGGCCCGACGAAGAACCAATACCAAATCACCAATGAGGTAGCATAACAGGCCGCGTGGGACATGCTTCAGCTATGCTTCAGCTATGCTTCAGCTATGCTTCAGCTATGCTTCAGCTTGTCCAGCTGAAGTCACCTGACGAACGGAACGTGCGCCACAAGGCGCAAGAGTGCCGATTTCGGCGGCCACGGCCGGGGCGCGCTAGAAGTTGTCCATACCGTAGATGGTCGTGATGGCTTCCAGAACGCCCTTCGGGCTCGCGAAGTACTTCTCAAATCTGGGCTCGAAAACGCCGGCTCGTTTCACGCTAACGGTTTTCAGCCCCAGCAGCTTCTCTCGTGTCTCGTAGACCACCTCCGGGTCCGACCGTTGCGATTCCAGATACATCTTCATGGCCAGCTTGTCATTTCCGGGATTCCGATCGAGCGTGAATACCCCTAGCGGTTCCGCCACCACAATGTCGCGGATGCCCAATTCGGCGACCTTTCGGTCCGGCACCCAGGAGATATCGCAGGGGTCTTCCCGGTATTGCCGCCACAGCATATCACCCTCCTCTGCTGTGTAAGTAGCCGGATTGCGGAGAACCTCGATCTCCAAGGGCGCTGCCCCCTCGCCTTCCGTCAGCCGGTTACAGACAGCCCGCATGCCGGCGAATTCACTCGAATTCCAAATGCCCAGATGGCCCAAGCCGTGGTGACGCAGGCACACCAACGGAGGATCCGCTTGGTAATAGCCGTTGATCACCACGGGATCGATGTTCCCGCGATACCGCCGCATCGGAAGAAACAGCGGGGATTTCTCGGTCTTCGGGACTTGAGAGAGACACGCCTTCAGCGTCCGTGCCAGCAGCTCATCGGGCGCTTCTTCGTCAAAGGCGCCCCGCTCGGACATACGGCCGAACGCGTCGACCAACTGAGCCGGAACACCGTAAGCGGCCAACCGGCCGCGGTCAATTGACTTGCCCATACCACCCCTATAAGAGTAATCGCTCGAAACCGTCCTTTCCTACACAGGAAGGTGGCCGTCCGTCATCAGTCGCAGTTCCTCCTCCGGAAGTTGTTGCTGGGCAAGGCGAAATGAACTGACGGCAGCCTTCAGCACCCGGCTCGCCTCAGCCTCGCCGGACAGCCCGAATTCTGCCGCCAGCTGCGCTTCACTGATATTCGCTCCCAACTCGTAAAACCGGCTCAGTATCTCGCGCTCAAGCGGGTCACCCATATAGTAAATCGCTACGTGGGCATAAAAGTAGAACGGCTCAAATGCCTCCTTGCCAATCCTGTTCTTGACGATGCGTGCCAATCGGCGAAGGCCCAAGGCCGGAGGTTTGCCCGGGAACTCCGGAGCAAACTCGAGGAACACCTTGCTCACGGCTGCCACGGCTTCACGGACTGCCGCGCCCGATGACCGCGCCATGTAAAAGATCATCCGCCGCATCCGGCGATGGAGTTCGGAGTAAGCATCGTGGGATGCAAACTCTCCGGGAGTGAACAGAGTCTCGTATGGAACTCCGCGGATGAAGCGATCATTGGGCTTGAAGGGAAGCCAGCTCATCTCGTTTCATTCCTTTGGCCGGGCTGGCGCTTATCCATGAGCAGCGTCCTCAGACTTGCCCTTCCCCGCACCATCAGCACGCCCGCATAGCGGGGGCTAATTCCCAAAACCGTGGCGATCTCCCGTTCCGTAAAACCTTCCAGCGTTAGCGTCACCACCGAGCGTTGCTTCTCCGGCAGTTCCGCGATGGAGCGCTCCAGGTCGACCCTTGCGATCAGCCGCGATTCGCCTGGCATATCGGCGGCGGTTTCCGCATCCAGCGGGACCTCCGCGGCTCGGCTCTTTTGCCGGTGCAGATCGATGGCGGCCAGTCTCGTACAACGTACCAGGAATCCCTCCAGGTTGCTCAAGTCGACTGAAGGGTTCTTGCGAATCCAGCGGAACGCTCGGACAAACGCATTTTGAAAAATGTCGTCCTCGATTCCGCCTCCCGCCGCCAGCCGGCGGGCCAGGCGATAAACCCGCTTTTGGTAACGTTCGATCAGTTCGGCAGCGAGCCGTTCATCCAGCTGCCGCTCCTCGTCCGTCACGTCACTTCCTCGCTACGTTCCAGGCGGTACCGCGTGACTCCCTGGGCGTCCTGCTCAATCCATAAGAGCGTCTGAACGTGCCGGCCGTGAAAGTCGGTGGTTCCTGGCTTGCGCTGCACCACTCTGCGCCAGCATCCGGTGTTGATCAGATACCGTGACCGCTCCGGCGGGCCGTCAACCGGCCAGATGCCCGGCTTGTGGGTGTGACCATAGATAAAGATGTCTGCCGGTTTTCCGGTAGCCCTCACCAATCCCAGGTCCTCGATATATTTGTCATCCCGGCCGCGGCTTACTTTTTTCAGATGCTCCGCTAGCGTAGCCTCAAGTCTTGCCAGCGTCTCGCTTTTGGATGCTTCCAAGGTTTTGCGTAGCGCCCATTGAGTGGTCCCCTCGTTGGCCCTGAAGTGCTGCAGGGCAAGCAGGCTGTCGACGGCGGCCCGCCATGATTCGGCCAGAGCATCGCGATCGGCTGGATCGGTCAGATGCCGTTCCATTACATAACGGAAGTACAGCGGCAGATCCGTCGAAGGCTCTACATTGTCGAGATCCTGTATCGCCTGTGCAAGCGGCGTATCCGGATCTGTCTTCGGCTGGAGGAGGCGGCCACTCGCGGCCCTCAAGAACTCGTTCACCAGACGGATCACGATGGCATCTCCGAATGCCCAATGTCCCTTTGTTTCGTCGTGCCAATTGAGGTTGTCGTACTGATTGCCATGCACCGCATACACCGAGGTTGAGCGGTCGTAGTAATACGTCTCAAAGCGTTCAGTCGATTCCGGCAGAGAGAGAAAGCGCCTCACCGCCAGACGGGCGTTCGGAGCAAGCTGGAGCATGTAGTCATGGTTGCCCGGCACGTAAACGGGATCGACTTGCTTCTCCGCGACCAGAGACCTGAGCCGTGCTGAGAACTTCGGATAACGCGCGATAATCGCGGCCGTAATGAGTTCAACCTTTTCTCGCACTAACGTTGGAAAATTCGTAAATCCTGCGCTCACGCCCTTCCACGGTTCGACACCCGGCGTCCAGGCTTCGGACCGCAGCAGTTCGAACACATCCCCAAGCAGAACCAGCCGGGTGGGCGGGCCGGCTGCAATCGGCTCCAGTAAGTGGCGAATGAGCTCGTTTTCCCGGACACTGGTCCCCAAGGTGCCGTCGGACAGATGCAGGTCGCTCACAAAGACGTGCCGCATGATTCATTTATCCATGGCAGACGGTCTCGCATAGGATACGCCATAACGTCAATTGGAATTCGGTTCGCGTTTCCGAAACTGCGGCCGCACTCGCTTCGGCGGCCGGATCGTCAAACTGACGATTCTGCGTCGTAAGCATAATGGCGATTCTACGCGCTTCCGATTTATCGCGCAACCAAACCTAACGGATGGTTGTGGCACACGTTGGTGGCCCTCCGGCTTCGATCTGGACGGCAGTTGTCCTACGAACGGGCACTCGCCCATGCGGGCCGCCAGATTCTCGCGCAGTTCGTGGTCCGGACCCTTTACCGGAACAATCACCGACACAGGCGGAAACTCATGCGGCGTTTCCGCCAGCCGCCGCTCCACATACGCGGCCCGCTTGCGCTCGCCGCGCAAAGACAGCACCGCCAGCAACAAGGCCGGCCCGACGAAGAACCAATACCAAATCACCAATGAGGTAGCATAACAGGCTACGGATTTCCAACGATTCCGCCTTCCTGGCCGTCCAATGCTCAGAACGAAACAAAAAGAATGGTGGGAGCGAGCCAACTGGCGCTAACGGAACGATTTTCGATCGCCGGCTACGAGTCCGATGCCGAGTTGCTGGCGGCCTGCCGGCGGCGCGAGATGGGTGCCTTCGAACAGCTCTATCGCACCTACGGCGCGCGCCTCAAGAGCGTCGCGTACCATATCGCCGGCAGCCGGCAGGATGCCGAGGACGCCGTGCAGGAGACGTTCCTGAAGGCGTATCGCGGCATCGACGGTTTTGCCGGCGGTTCCAGCATCGGCACCTGGCTCTGCCGGATTTGTATCAATGCATGTTACGACCTGGTCCGCAAGCGGCAACTCGACGCTCGACGCGCCGAGCCCGCACAGCTGGAAGCAGCGGCGCCGCAGTTCGCCCTGCGCGCGCAACTCCAGCAGGCGCTCGGGCGCATCGATCCGCGGCGCCGTATGGTTTTTCTGTTGTTCGCGGTGGAAGGTATGAAACATTCGGAAATTGCGGCCATCCTGCAGATCCCGGAGGGGACGTCGAAGGCCTGGCTGTTCGAAGCCAAACGGGAATTGCAGCGTCTGCTGACGGAGACACGGCCATGATTTTTCAATGCGGCGATTTGGAGCGCGCCCTGCGGACTCCCGAACTGATGCCGGACGCCCGCGCGCATGCCGAGAACTGCCAGGCGTGCCGCTATCAAATCTATTTGTGGACGGAGATCTCGCGCCTCGCACCGCAATTGCACCAGGAGTGGGAAAGCGACCAGTTATGGCCGCGCATCCGCGCCAACCTGGCAACTCAACCGCCGCCGAAAAGGAAGCCGCAACCCTGGCGCTGGGTCCTGGCAGTCGCCGCCTGCGTGGCGCTCGCCATCGTTCTCCTGTCTCCGCGGCAGAGCCCGCCCGTCCGCCGCGAATTGCTCACCGACGCGGCGCTCGCGGAGGTACAGCAGGCTGAAACCGCCTACGCGCGCTCCATCGCGAATCTGGCAGCCGCGGCCGGGCCCGAACTCCAACGGTCTCCGTCGCCGCTCGCTGCTGCGTACCGCGAAAAGCTTACCTTGCTCGATTCCGCTATCGACCGGTTGAAGAGCACCGCGGCGCAAAATCCCTACAACACTTATCTGCGGACCGAACTAGCCTCGCTCTTCAGCGAGAAGAAAAAGACTCTTGAGGAATGGATGAACGATGCCAAGCGCAAATAAAAAACGGGTGCTAATCTCCTTAGCAACCCTCACCGTCATGGCCTCTGCCGCCGCCGCCGCGCCGCCCCGCGAGGAAGTCTCCCGCGATTTTCAAAAATCCGTGCCGCTCGCCGCCGGAAGAAGCTTGCGCGTGGAACATTCGCAAGGCAGCGTCGCCATTCATACCCACGCCAGCGCCAATGTCGAGGTCCACGCCGCCATCAAATGCTCCTCTGAGCGCGCCGCCGATGCGCGCGCCGTCTGCGACCGCATCCAAGTTTCGGTCGGCGAAACCGGCTCCGGAGTGTCCGTGCGCACCGACGTTCCCAATGGCAACTCCTTCTCGTGGCTGCATACTTTCTCCTGGTCGGTCGACATCGATATCGTTATGCCGGATACCGCCCCGCTCGAGCTCCGCAACCAGTTCGGGTCGGTTTCCGTAACCGATCTGCACGCTCCCGCCAACATCGTGGACAGCAACGGCAGAGTGTCGTTCACCGGCGGGCGTGGCCGGCAGCGCATCGAAACCTCGTTCGGCGATATCGAACTCGCGCGCAACGATGGCGACGTGACCATCGTCGACTCCAGTGGCCGCGTCACCGCCAGCGACGTCACCGGAGCGCTCGACGTCCGCGACAATTTCGGCGAAATCAAAATCGCCAATGTCGGAAAGCGCCTCGATGTCAACGCGGCTAGTGGCGACGTCACGGCGGTGGGCGTCGGCGGGCCGGCCGCCATCAGTGACTCGTTCGGCAAGGTGACCGTGCGCGATGCCAGGTCCGACGTGAACGTGCGGAATGAGAGTGGAGCAATCGAACTCACCGCTGTAAGCGGCGCCGCAGACCTGCGCACCACTTTCGGCGCCATCCGCTTCTCGCGTATCGGCAAGGGCGTCACCGTCCACGCCGAAAGCTCCAACATAACCGGCGACACCGTGGAAGGGCCGGTGACTATTGAGACCACGTTCGGCGGCATCGACATCCATGGAGTGAAGGGCGGCGCGCGCCTCACTGCTCAGAGCTCCACCATTCGCGCTACCGACATCGGCGGCGAGGTCTACGCCAGGACTTCGTTCGCCGGCATCACGATTGAGGACGTCGCGCAGCCCATCACGGTCGAGAATAGCAGCGGGTCGGTAACCGTGCGCGCCAAAGCAGCGAACCAGTGCCGCCCCATCTCGCTCAGTACGTCGTTCGGGCCAATTAAAGTGTCCCTGCCGAATGGCCAGGGTTATGACGTGGGGGCCAGGACGTCATTCGGGCGGATCTCCACCGGACCGCCCATCACGGTATCCGGCCAGGTCGGAAGCGAATCGCTCTCCGGCAAAATCGCCGGCGGCGGCTGCCAATTGAAGCTTGTGGACCAGAGTGGCGACATCGATATCCGGGACTGAGAAACTCACCTCAGGAACGGAATGTACGCCGGCACTCGCCGTCGATACGCCGTGAACTGATCCCCGAAGTGCGCCGCCAGCAGTTTCTCCTCGATGCGCACCCGAATCTCCGTTCCCGCGACAAAGCAAACCGCCCCGATCGCGAACAGAGGCAGCGAGCTCGTCAACAACGCATTCGCCAAGAACAGACACAGCATCGAAGTGTAAATCGGGTGCCGCACCACGCGATAAGGACCGTGTGTCACCAGTTCATGATCGGCGCTCAGTCCCGCATCGATACGCCACTGGCGTCCCAGCGCAAGCGTCCCAGTCCACGAAAGCAGGCACGCCAGCGCCAGGAATAGGATGGCGAGGCTCAACTGCCAGGCCGTCAGCTCTCTTTCCCAAAATCGGCCCTGCCACAACATCCCATATCCGATGCCGGCCAGCACCACTCCCCAGCGCGCTCGCCGGTCTACCACTCGGGGCGGCTCCGCGCTTCGCTTCGCCAGCACGAACGGTGTCGCCCAGACGATCCAACCCACCGCGAGCGCTATAAATCCGTACACCTTCACCCCCGCACGCGCACCGCGAACAGCGCATGGTGCGCCAGTATAAACAGCGTGTGACCACCCGCGCCCCCAAATACGATATCGAGAGGCCGCTCCGGTACGTCGATTCGGCCAATCTGCTTCCCCGCGAGGTCGTACACGAAGATCTGTCCGTTCGCCACGTACACATTTCCCTTCGCGTCCACCGCCACGCTCTCGCCGCCTCTTTGCGCAAAAGGCTCTAGCTCGCGAAGCGTCCCTTCCGCCCCCAGTAACGCCCTATAAGTCACGTCCTCCGACTCGCTACTGACATAGACACGATCGCCTGGCGCCGCACTTAGGAAGCCGTACGTGTCGAGATTATCCGAGAACCGCCAGCCCGCCGTCGAATCCGCCGGACCCTGCTGGAACACTCGTCCCGCCGGCAGAAAAACGCTGCCGTCCGGCGACACATACTCGCGCGCCTTCGCAATCGAAACGTCCTCCGCGAACATCTGCGCGAGCGTCTTATACACCATCGTCGTAAAGTCCAGCTGTGTCTTGAACTCGCCGTTATTCCAGTAATTCACCGGCAGGATCGCCCTTGCCGCCGGCCGCGCCTCCATCGCTTGCGGCGTCAGCAGCGTAATCTCGTCCTTCGCCGACCCCGGCCGGAAGCTATACACCGTCCCCTGCGGCCCCGCATCCGACATCGCCAGTAAGTCGCCCGCCTGATCGAATGCCAGATTCACGGCATCCAGCGGACTGTCGCGTTCCACCGTGAGCCCTTCAGCCGCCGACCATCCATAGATCCGCTGCTCATGATGGTCCGCGAAGTATAACTTCCCCGCACCGTCCACCGCCGCCCCGGAGATCGAATAAAACCCGTCCTCCAGCTTCTGCACCTTCGCGCCCGGTTCGAGCACCGCCGAAGCATCGCCAGCCGCCGGAATCGGCGGCGCAGCGGGAATGTCCAATACCGCGAATTCGCGCTCGCGTGTCTCCAGATGATGCGTCACGTCCTCGATAGCATTCTCGTAAGGGTACTTGCTCGCGCGCAAGTACGTGCCGCATCCATTCTGATCGCATGTCGCAAACCCGCTCTCGGCATTCACGTGCACATTGCGAAAATGAATGTCCGCGCAATGATACAGCCGCACCGCCGCCGCGAACGGCGCGCGCGACCGCGTCACCCGATACGCGTGATAATTCGCAATCGTAATATTCTTCGACCATTCCAGCTCAAGCGACAACGAATCCGGACTCTCGCCCGCCTCTTCCTCCGTCTGCGGCGCGTTCACGTCCCAATTCTCCACGTGGTCGAACTTGATCTCGTTGCGCACGTGGTGTTCGTTCGAAAGCTCGTACACATGGCCCGGCGTGGTCGTATCGGAAACGTAGAATCCCGCCTGCGCGAACGTCACCGGCGTCCAGATATCCGCAAACGTCCCTCCACCGCCGTGCGTCACCCACAGGCTCGGATATTGCCCGTCCCAGCGCCGCCGCAAATCGGGATCGGCCGTATGGTCGTTGTTATAAGGATTGGTGCCGCTCCCATGCCCGCCCAGGAATCGCACATCGTCAATCAGCGAATTTTCCCCCGCGCACCACATCACCCCCACCGCCCGCGGATTGAGCCCGCTCGTAAACACGCCGAACCCGCTCAGGATGTTCCGCCCGCCCTGCGGCGCGAAGATCACCGCGCGCGCCGAACCCACGCCCCGAAATGCCGCCGCGTCATCCGCCAGATCGAACTGCGTCATCGTGGGGTGCAGCCCGATCAGCACCGTGTCCGCTTTCAGTGTCAGCGTGTCGCTCACCAAATAATGCCCGCTCGGAAAGTACAGCACTCGATGCCCGTCGATCGCCTTCCGGATGGCCGCGGTATCGTCCTTCGTGCCGTCACCCACCACGCCCAGCGAGCGCACATTCACCCACTCCTCCACCGGCGGCAGCGCCGGAATCGCCGGCGCCAGAGCCGCGGGCATCGCGCTCAAGTTCGCAGCATCGTAAATCATCCCGATCGAGCCCATCATCCCTTCGCCCGGCACGATCAGCCCGTAGTTGAAACTCTTCACGCGATACATATCGCCCTTGCCGGCGACCTTTTTCCCGCTCTCCCGCAACAGGGCAAACACCGGCGCATTCTTCACCACCGCATTCTCGAACCCGACCTCGGTTAGCGGGCTCTTCTCGTTGCTTATGATGACCACCTGCCCCGAAATATTCTCGAAACGGCAATCCTTCACCCACAGCTGATCCGAGTATTGTGGATCGATATCGATCCCCGACGGCACATTGCGGAACGTGTCGCGAATCAGCGTCAGCCCCGCCTCATGCTCGCGAATCGCAGCCTCCCGCTGCCCTTCGAATACCGAATCGATCAGCGTGAACTGCCACGCCGGCGAAGTCTTGTCCGTCAGAATTCCGTACCGCCCGCCGTAGAAGTGCAGGTCCTCGGCCTCGTTCCCGATTTCCGTTAACGCCGCCAGCCCCGAGCCGACATGGAAATCCATGTGACTCAGAAACGCGTGCTGCGCCACGTGAAAGCGGATCGCAATCGCCGCCGGATTGCCGTCGCCGATTTCGAAATCGATATTGCTCATCGCCGAATAGAACGTCCCCGAGTTGGCATCGGCGATGGCGCTATTCTCAGGCACGCTATCCGGCGGCGGGAACGGCACGCGGAACCCACCGCGCCCGGCGCGCCCGGCGCGGAATCCCGTGAACGACACCATCGCACCCACGCCTTGTTGGAATCCCGGCGTATTCGCCGCCAGCACAAACACCGGCCGCGTCGCGCCGTAACCGAAAAGCCGCACCCCCGGCCACACAAAAACAGTCCGCGTCAGCAGGTACCGCCCCGCCGGCACAAAAACGATTCCTTCGCGATTGGTTTCCGATTTATCGATCGCCGCCTGCAGAGCTGCGCTGTCGTCGCTCTTCCCATCGCCGTGAACGCCGAATTCGGCGGCGCTCAAATCGACCGCCCTAGGGTCGTCCACCCGAGTGCTCATCGCCTGCGCCGCGAACGCGGCGCAAGCGGCGCCATGCAACAGCATGGCCATCGCCAACTGAAATCCGAAACGTGTGTGCATTGCCGTAATCTTGTTCTACCGCAATGCGCGCGTGTATGGTTCTGCATCGAACTGCGCCGCGTCACCTAGGCCGCAGTTGCCGTTCCCGTGCCGCTCGCCGGCGCCCAGCTCACCATCTCGTTCAACATCGAGGAACGGCCCTCGGCGCCGTCCAGGCATCCCGTCTCCGACATGGCGTTCGTCACCCCGGATTACTTCCGCACGGCCGGGATTCCCTTGCAGGAAGGCCGCGGATTTACCGAGAACGATGACGGCGCCTCAGAGCCCGTCCTCATCGTCAACCGCGCCTTCGCGGACAAGTACTTTCCCGGTAAGAACGCCATCGGCAAACGCATCGAGCCCGGCGCCACTGCCGACAACACCCGCAACGGCGTGCGCCAAATCGTAGGCATCGTCGCTAACGCCTGGCAGGACCCACTCAGCAGCGCTCCCGCGCCGATTTACTATTACGCCGCCAAGCAGCTTCCCTGGTGCTGTGCCGACTATGTGGTCCGCATCGCCGGTTCGGTTGCCGCGCTCGCGTCCTCCATTCACGCCGTCGTGGCGTCCATCGATCCCAGCGCGCCCGTCTACGCGGTCCACCCCATGGAAGAGAACTTATCGAAGGCGTTCACGGCGCCGCGCTTCCAGTTGCTGCTCCTCGGCGCATTCGCTGCCATCGCGCTGCTCCTCAGCGCCGTCGGACTCTACGGTGTCCTGGCTTATGCGGTGCTCAGCCGCACCCGTGAGATCGGCATTCGCGTCGCACTGGGAGCGAATCGCGCCATAGTCCTCCGCATGGTGTTACGGCAAGCCGCGATATTGGTGGCCGCCTGCGTAGCCATCGGCGCCCTCGGCGCAATCGCCGGCAATCGCCTAATCGACACCATCGTCTACGCCCAAGGCATGCCGCAAGCCCTATTGCTATCCGCCGCGTCCCTGGTCCTGGTCGTCACAGCAGCTGCAGCCGCCATCGTCCCCGCCCGCCGCGCCGCCGCCGTAGACCCCATCCAAGCCCTTCGCGCCGGGTAGCGGAGCTATTCCCAAACCCGCTTGGGAACCCCGGCGTCGCGATCCTTCACCCGATCGTACAGATAAAACGTGGACACCGTTCCTAACGACTCGTTATACAGGCTCTCCTCCCCGAGGCCTTCCCGAAGGTCTTCCTCGAAGTTATGCAGCGCCTTCAACTCGTCGGCCAATGCGGGCTTGTTCTTCCCGCTCGGAGTCCGAAAGAATTTCTGATATCCGCCATCCACCAAAGCGCCGATCTCATCGCCAATGAGCATGCCGGCCTGGCCCGGGCGCACCTTGCCATCCTCTTCCCGGATGTCTACCGCGCAACAAGCGCGCGTCGCGCGAATGATCCCCCCAGGCAGGGTGCTGACCGTCAGGCCAACCTTCCGCAGGTTCTCCATTCGCTCCGCAAACGTGGGATTCTTCGGGCGCTCTCGGCGAAAGAACATATGTTCAATATTATAGCCCGGCTATCTTGAGTAACTCTGCGTAACGCGGGTCGCCACATCCGCGCGGCGCCCTCACCCTTCCCGCAGCGAAGTCGCCGGATCGATTCGCGCGGCGCGAATCATCGGCTGCAGACTGGCCAGCAGTCCCACGGCGGCCAAAGCGACCGGCGGCGCCAGAAAGCTCAATGCATCATGCCCGCCGATGCCATATAGTAATGACGCGATCCACCGGCCCATCGCCCACGACGCCGCGAGCCCCACCACCGTGCCGGCGATCACTTGCCGCAGACTGGATTGCACCACCAGCCACGCGACCTTCCAAGGACTCGCTCCCAGCGCCAGCCGCACGCCTAACTCGCGCGTACGCCGCGACACGCCGTGACTGACTACGCCATAGATTCCGGCGGCGGCCAGTGTGAGCGCGATCGTAGCGAAGCCGCCCACCAGACACGCCAGCGAGCGCGGCGCCGCTGCCGCGGAGGACACCACCGTCGCCATGCGCGCGACCTTACTCACCGCGCACGTGGAGCAGATCTCGCGTGCAAGGTGCGGCAGCCCTTGCTCGAACGCGGAAGGGTCGTTGCCCACCAACGCCACCAGCGCGAGGTCGTGCGGAGGGGCAGGCGCCTGCGTAAGCGGTAAGTAAATCTGGCCATCCACCCAATCCGGAGGTCCTTTGAACGTGTAGGACTTGACGTCGTCCACCACTCCCACGATGGTGCGCCATCGGTCCTGGTATACCAGCCGCAATCGGCGGCCGACGGGATTCGTGTTCGGCCAGAATTTTTCGGCCATCGCCCGGCTGATGAGAACCGCGGGATCGGAATCCTGACGGTCGGCGGCGGTAAAGCCGCGGCCCTGCAGAAGATGGATGCCGAGCGTGTCGAGAAGTTGGGGCGTCACGCCGGTGGTCCACAGCACGAACTGCGGAGCCGCGGGAGGGCGTGGATGGTCCTCGATAGCGCAACTGTTGGCGGCGAGTTCGGACGAGAGCGGAAGGTGGGTCATGGCGGCGACTTTGGTGACACCCGGGTATGACGCCAACTTGCCGCGCACGGCGTCAAACAGCGCGAGCGTCTTATCGAGCGACGCGGCGGTGGTGCGATCAGGGCTGAGTTGTGCGGTGACGATCGATTGGACGCGATATCCCGGATCGACGTGCATCATGGTCCAGAAGCTGTGCAACAGAAGTCCGGCGCCGACTAACAGAACGGTTGCGAACGCGGCCTCCGAGATCACCAGGGCGGCATCGGTTCGCACGCCCATCCGGCTAAGCCTGGAGCGCAAGTCCTGCGAGCGGGCTCGCCACGCCGGCAGCAGACCGAACAACAGACCGCTCGCGAGCGACACCGCGGCAGCGAAGAGGATGATGGTGCGGTCGATGGACACTTCCGCGAGCCGCGGCGTGTCGGCGGGCAGCAGCTGCTTGAGCAGCGCGAGCAGTCCGAACGCCAGCGATGTTCCCAGCAGTCCTCCGATCGTGGCGAGCAGCAAGGACTCGGTGAGCAACTGCCGGGCGAGGCGTCCCGGCGTCGCGCCTAACGAGACGCGGAGAGCGAACTCCGCGCGCCGCGCCGCGGTCTGGCCGATCATCAGGTTGGCCACATTCACGATGGCGATCAGCAGAACCAGCCCCACCGCGCCCAGCAGCAGCAGGCTGCGCTCGCGCACGCCGGCCACCAGTTCGTCGCGCATGGGGTGGAGGGCGATGTCGGTTCCCCACGAGTCGGGCATGCGCCAGGGGAACATCGCGTGGACTCGCGGAGTCCAGCCGCGCAGCTCGGAGTTTGCCGCCTGACGGGTCACGCCGTCGTGCAGACGCGCGAACGTCCAGCAGACACTGACGCCCCAATAATCACCGATGGCGCGCGGATCGAGAGTCATGGGAACCCAGAAAGCGGTGTCCGGCGAGGGGAATTGGAAACGATCGGGCATCACGCCGACGATCTCGTACGGCACGTCGTTGAGCACCATCTGGCTGCCTAGAACATCGCGCCGTCCGCCATAGCGCTGCTCCCAAAAAGCGTGACTCAGGATGGCAGTGTGAGGCGCGGCGGGCCGGTCTGCGTCAGGCGCGAGGTCGTGGCCGAACTGCGGGGTGATGCCGAGCACGCGGAAGAAGTTGGCGGAGACCTGCGAGCCGCTGACGCGCTCCGGCCAGTCGCGGCCGCGCAGGTTGAAGGCTTGCACACCCATGTAGGACGCGTAGTCGGCGAGCCGGCTATTGGCGCGCATCGCGTCGAAGTGGCCGCGCAGATTGAGGTAGGCCGCAAAGTAGAGCCGTTCGGGTTTGGCGAACGGCAGCGGCCGCAGCAGAACGCCATCGACGACGCTGAAGACAGCGGTGGTCGAGCCGATGGCGAGCGCCATGGTAGCCAGCGCCATGGCCGTGAAGGTGCGATTCTTGACCAGGAGCCGCATGCCGAACAGTGCGTCGTGCCGGAAGTGCTCCCAGAAGGCCGTTCCGCGCGAGTCGCGGCAGTCCTCCTCGATGAGATCGATGCGGCCCATGGTGGCGGCCGCACGGCGGCGGGCTTCGGCGGGACCGAGGCCGCGGGCGATCAGTTCGCGCGTCTCGGCTTCCAGGTGCGCGGCGAATTCGGCCTCCATTTCGCGCTCCACTCGCGAGCGGAATACGATGGCACGCAGTTTCAAGAAGAGCTCTTGCAGAAGGCGCATGGCTCGCTCCCTTTATACCGATTCGAGTATGCCGTTGACGGCGCTCGATAGCTTAGTCCACTCCGCTCGCTCCACTTCCAGCTGCCGGCGGCCGGCGGCGGTGAGAGAGTAGATTTTGGTGGGGCGGGCGCCCTCGGAAGTCTGCCACTTGCCGCGAATCCAGCCCTCGTGTTCGAGCTTGTGGAGAGCGGGATAGAGCGAGCCGTGGCTGGCTTGCAGCGTCTCATTGGACATCTGGCGGAGGCGCTGCGAAATAGCCCAACCGGTGCGCGGTTCGAGCTCCAGGATTTTGAGAATCAGCAGGGTGAGGGTTCCCTGCACGAGGGTTGGCGATTTGCTCATGTGATTCAGGATACCATAATATGTCGGATACATGAACTGCACGCCAATAATTACTGGCCACCGATGAACGCCGATTAACACCGATAAGAGAGGGCTTGGTCTTTATCGGTGTTCATCGGTGTTCATCGGTGGCTAAGTTGTGTTCCGCGCCGGCTTGCTTACTTTACCTGCGCGGCCGGGGAGCGGTCCCGAATTTGCTAGATACTGGGCTGCAGCACGGCCTGGCCGGGATGCCAGTTGCAGGGCGTGAGGTCGCCGGTCTGCAGGGCGTCCAAGACGCGCAGCACTTCCTGGGGATTGCGGCCGACCGAAAGATCGTTCACCGAAACGAATCGGATCGTGCCTTGCGGGTCGACGATGAAGGTGGCGCGCTGGGCGACGCCTTCTTTCGGATCGAGAATGCCCAACATGCCGCAAAGGTCGCGGCGAATGTCAGCCAGCATGGGGCAGGGCAGGCGCTTGAGATCGGGGTGGTGCTGCCGCCATGCGAGATGCACGAATTCCGAATCGGTGCTGCCGCCGAGCAACTGCGCATTACGGGCTTTGAACTCGTTGTCCAGTTCGCCGAACGCGGCGAGCTCGGTGGGGCATACGAAAGTGAAATCCTTGGGCCAGAAAAAGAAGACCTTCCATTTACCGGGGAAATCGCCGTCGGTAATGGTCTTAAAGGTTCTGCCCTTATCGGTGCTTACCGTCGCGTTGAGGGAAAAAGAGGGAAATTGTTCGCCTACACCAAGCATAGTTATAGTCGTCCTATTCGAGTTTGAGGTGTTATTGTCGGTTGAGCCTAATTATAACCCGGCACGAAGAGTCCTTGCCGGATCGCGCCGCGAAGCTCGGTAAGCGGGCAGATAAGAGGCGAGTACGGCGACGGCGCCAAGCGCCAGGCAGGAAATCGCGATGACAATCGGATCGATCGGCTGCACTCCGAAGAGCAAGCTCTTCATGTAACGGGCCAATGCCAGGCTGGCCAAAGCGCCCGTGAGCACGCCGGCGAGGGCAAGCCGCACACCTTGCGAAACCACCATACCGCAGACCTGATATGGCGTCGCGCCCAGCGCCAGGCGAATCCCGATTTCGAGCCGCCGTTGCTGGACCGCAAAAACGATCAGACCATAAATGCCGATGGCCGCCAGCAACAGTGAGGCACCGGCAAAAGCCGCGAACAGCATGGTCTCGAAATCGCTGCTGGCCGTGGATTGGCCGATGACCTCGCGCATGGAGCGAATGTGTGCGACGGCGAGTCCTCCGCTGGTATCTTCGATCGTGCGCTGGATCGGTTCACGGAGCGAGTAAGGCGGCGCGGCGGTGCGCACACTCCACGTCAACGGCAGGATGCCGGCGTCGATACGCGTCATGCCGTTGGGCGCTTGCGCTTCGGGGACGTAGATGAGCGGCGGCGGCGCCTGATTGATGCCGAGATCGTGAACGTCGCCGGCGATGCCGACGATCTCGCGCGGGGGCGCATAGAAATCGGGGCCGAGATGGTTGTCGACACTGATGCGCTCGCCGAGAGGGTTACTATTCGGCCAGAACTTCCGCGCCATCGTCTCGCTGATAACCGCGACACTCGGCGCATCGGCGGTGTCGCGGGCGGTGAAGAATCGTCCGCGGCGAATGGGAATGCGGAACACCGCGGCGTATTCCGGCGAGACGGGGCGCATGAGCGCGCCGCCGTGCACCGGGCTGTCTCCGAGCGGCCGGCCTTCGATGATGAAGCTCGACCCGAAAGCCGATTCCACAGGCAGCATCCAACTGACAGCAACGGACTCGACTCCGGGAAGTTGCTTGAGGCGCTCGGCGCCGCGTTCGGCCAGCGCGGCGACGGAAGCGGTGTCCGTGAAGCGCGTTCCCTGCAAGGACATCTGCATGGTGAGAATGCCGTTGGGGTCGAAGCCGGGCGCGACGTGGCGGAGCGCGGCGAAGGTGCGGATCATGAGCCCCGCGCCGATCACGAGCAGGACCGAAAGCGCCACCTGCACGACGACGAGGATCGATCTGGCGCGTAGCGGGGCGGTGCTGGATCGCTCATTGAGGCTGGCGCGCGAGGTGCGTAGCGCGGGAAGGAGTCCGAACAGGAGTGTGGCGCCGATCGAGATCGCGGCGGTGAAGAGCAGGACGCGCACATTTAACGCGCGTGATGCCAGCTTGGCCGCGAGTAGTCCGCAGACTGCGCCGGCCGCCGCCAGGATCAGGCTCTCGGTGAGCAATTGCGCCACGAGTTGTCCGCGGCTAGCGCCGAGCGCGGCGCGAATGGCGATCTCGCGCTGCCGCGCGGCGCCGCGGGCGAGCAGGAGATTGGCGACATTCGAACACGCGATGAGCAGCACCAGGATAACGGTGGCGAACAGGACCAGCAGAGGCGTGCGCACATTGCCCGCCTTCGTTTCACGAAGCGGACGGACTTCGAACGCGGCCTTGGGATTGATCCGCGGGAAGATACGCCGGTACTCCGCGTAGACGAGTTTCAAGGCGGCGTCGGCGCGGTCGATGGTGACGCCGGGGCGCAGACGGGCGGCGATGCGAACGTAGTTGGCGGCGGAGGTGCTGTTCGGGTCGGCCTGGAGGGGGAACCAGATTTGCGCCGGCGGGTCGGGCTGGAAATCGCCAGTGATGATGCCCGTGACAAGGTAAGGTTCGTCGCCGAGAGAGATGGTGTGGCCCACGACGGCCAGGTCGGCATGGAATCGGCGCATCCAGAGAGCATGGCTGATTACCGCCGTGTGTCCGCCATTGGGCCGGTCTTCGTCGGCGGTGAAGCCGCGCCCGAGTTCCATGCGCGCGCCGAAGAGATGGAAGTAGGACGCGGAGACGTGGATGGCCTCCACCTGCTCGGGCTGATCGCCGCCCGTCAGGTTGACGCCCGGCCCGCCGAAATCGTAGGCCGTGACGTCTTCGAAGATCTGCGACTGCTTCGCCAGCAGGTTGACCGCAGGGATGGAATGGTTCGTATCGCCGCCGTTGGGAGTGGTAAACCAGACCTGCACAATGCGATCGGGTTCGGGGTAAGGAAGCGGGGCAAGCAGCGTCGCGTCGATTAAAGAGAAGATAGCGGTGTTCGCGCCGATACCGAGGGCAAGCGTGGCTATGGCGGCGATGGTGAAGGCGGGTGAGCGGCGGAGGGATCGGATGGTTTGGAAGAGTTGCATTACGCCAGTGCTTCGCAGATTCTTTTTTGTAGACGCTCGATCTCGGGGCAGCGTTCCAAGAGTCCGCGAAGGTTGGTGAGAGTTTGTTGCATGAGTTCTTCGCGCCCGCCTCCGGGACGACGATTGCCGTGTCGCTTCAGGACGGGCGCGAAGACGTTTTCTTTGACGGAGACGTCCGCGCGGACTGCGGGCCAAGGGCGGTCCAGCTTATCGAGATGGCCGGCGAGAAGCCAAGCTTCCACTTCTTCTACGGCAGCGCAGCACAGCAATTTCGGACCGAGCTCGGCTTCAAACTGAGCGAATCGCTGGGACTGGACTTGTCCCCCAAATTGAGACACACAGTTAAGAGTCAAAATACAGAGAACGGAAATTTTGACTCATGGGAATTTCAAGACGAACGTTTACGCGCGAGGTAAAACTGGCCGCGGTGCGACGACTGGAAGGTGGCGCATCGATCGCGGAAGTATCGCGGGCCTTTGAAGTGAAC
>Ga0182016_10000149_pt1 | contig 81653 bp, 80 predicted proteins | sample 712S2MmetaG_FD_120491 | JGI IMG/M metagenome (GOLD analysis project Ga0182016, IMG submission 120491) | Permafrost microbial communities from Stordalen Mire, Sweden - 712S2M metaG | ecosystem: Environmental > Terrestrial > Soil > Wetlands > Permafrost | place: Sweden: Stordalen | collected...
AAGCGCAGGCCGGCGGGGCGGCGGTGCAGGCCGTCGCCCAGGAGCGGTCGGCCATCGCGGCCGTGCTGGGGGAGTTTGCCCAGCAGCGGGCGGACTACTTTCACCGGGTGGAGAGCGAGGTGGTGCGGCTGGCGCTGTCGATTGCGCGCAAAGTGTTGCATCGCGAAGCCCAGATGGACCCCCTGCTGCTGGCCGGGGTGGTCCGTGTGGCCCTTGACCAGATGCAGGCGGGTACCCGCCTGGTGCTGCGCACCGCCCCCGCCGCGGCCGAGGTTTGGCGCCAATTCTGCGCCCAGCAGGTGGGCGATAAGCAAAGCGTCGAGGTACTGCCGGACAGCTCCCTGGATGGCCATGGCTGCGTGTTGCAGGCCGAGGTGGGCAGTACTGAGATTAGCCTCGACGGCCAGCTGCAGGAAATCGAGAGCGGATTCTTTGACTTGCTACGCGGCCGTCCCGGAGCGGAGCCATGAACCCGGGGACGCTACTACCTTACTTCAGCCTGCTGGAGTCCCGGCCCGCGATTTGCTGGCAGGGACGAGTGACCCAGGTGGTGGGAAACCTTCTGGAATCGGTCGGCCCGCCCTGCAGCCTGGGGGAGTGCTGCGAAGTGCGCGACGCCGCCGGCCACATCTACTCCGGCGAGGTGGTCGGCTTCCGTGGTACCACAGTGCTTACCATGCCGCTGGAAAAGCCCAGCGGAGTTCGTTATGGCGATCCCATCGTCGCCCACGGCGAACGGCCGGCGGTGGCGGTCGGGGAAGAATTGTTAGGCCGGGTGATCGACGGCACCGGATGTGCCTTGGATGGCCGTCCGGCCCCGGGCGCGCGCGACCGCCGGCCACTGGACGCGGTCGCGCCCCTGGCCTTGCAGCGGTTACCGATTCGCCAGCCGCTGGGCTGCGGCATTCGCGCCATCGACGCCTTCCTGACTTGTGGGCAGGGACAGCGGCTGGGCATCTTTGGCGGCAGCGGCGTGGGCAAGAGCACCCTGATCGGCATGATGGCGCGGGGCACGTCGGCCGACTTGACAGTGCTGGCGCTGGTAGGGGAGCGCGGCCGCGAAGTGGGCGAATTTCTCGAGGCCCTGGGCCCGGCGGGGCGGCAAAGGGCGGTGGTGGTGGTATCGACCTCGGACCAATCGCCCTTGCTGCGTATTCGCGCTGCTTTGGCCGCTACCAGCATTGCGGAGTACTTCTGCCAGACGGGCAAGAATGTCTTGCTGGTGGTCGATTCGCTGACCCGCTTTGCCATGGCGCAGCGCGAAATCGGCCTGGCCGCGGGGGAACCGCCCACGGCCAAGGCTTACACCCCTTCGGTTTTCAGCATGCTCGCCCGGCTGGTGGAGCGGGCGGGACGCTTTGCCACCGGCAGCATCACCGCGTTCTACACCGTGCTGATGGAGGGCGACGATCAGCAGGACCCGCTGGTGGATGCCTTGCGCTCGCTGGTTGACGGACATATCATGCTCGACCGCCGGCTGGCTTCGGAGGGCCACTATCCCCCGATCGCCGTGCTCGACAGCCTGAGCCGGCTGATGCCGGCGGTGGCCGCGCGCGAGCATTTGACCCGCAGCTCTCAGTTACGCACCCTGCTTTCCGCTTATGCCCGCTCCGAAGACCTCATCCGCATTGGGGCCTACAACCCGGGTTCCGATCCGCTGCTGGACCGGGCCATTGCCGTACTGCCGGAGTTGCAAAAATTTCTCTGCCAGAGCCCGGAAGAGCGTTCCCCGTTCGCCGAGACCATGGCGCGCTTGAACACCCTCGCCTGCTGAATATGCCGTTCCGGTTCACTCTCGAGGCCGTGTTGGGCTACCGCCGCAGCCTGGAAGATCGCGAGAAGATGCGTCTGCAGCCGCTGCTGGCGCGCCGGGCAGCGGGGCAAGAGGAATTGCAGCGGGTGCGCGACGCTCAGCGGCACTTGCAGACTGCCCTGCACCAGGAGCTGCAGCGGGCGCCCACCCCGGCCATCGCGGTGCAGTTTTCGGTGGCTTGCCTGGATAGCATGGAGAACCGGCAAACCCGGCTGCAATCCCAGCTGCAGCAGTTGCAGAAGGAAATTGCCCAGCAGATGGCATGCTACCAGCAGGAGCGGCGCAAACGGGAGGTGCTGGAATCTTTGCGCGACGCCCAACTCCGCGACTATCGTCTGACCCAACAGCGGCGCGAGCAGGCCCGCCTGGATGAGATGCATCTTCTGCGGCGCGGCCGCGGACTGGCCTGATTTGCCCAGTCCCCTAGGCAAGGATTACCCAGCAGCCGCTTTTCAGCGTCGTTCCAATCCCGTGTCCTGCATCGGCAAATCGGTAAAACCCTTGAGGGCTGGGGCTTTCGGAGGGCAACAAAATCCGCGGCCGCAACCTGTCCAGTTGGAAGCCGAACTGCTCCTTAATTAACGCTGTCGAAAGGCATATCCATTGATCGCATCGATCCCAGCGCCCGCCGGCAACCCGAGTCCGGCAGTGACTCCGCTAGCCGGCGCTGCCGGAGCGGCCGGCATTCCGGGTGGGTTTCGCCAGGCGTTGAGTGCCGCCGGATCTGGGGCGGCGAACGAGTCCGGCGCTCCGCCATCGCTAGCCAACGCCCGCAAGAGCGACCGGTCGGCTGAAGATGCCAGGACCGGCAAACCCGGCTCCGCCCCCAAGTCGCGGGACGACCAGAAGCTGAGTGACGCTGCCGGCCGGGCTGACCTGGGTCCGCCTACGACTGTACCGGCGGTGCCGGCGGTTATTCTGCCGCCGCCCACGGGCTTGGCTACGGGGACCTTGGCCCCGGGAAATGGACCGGCGTCCGGCAGCGATGCCACAATTGCCGGCCAGCCTAGCGACGCTCCGACAACCAACCCCGCCCGGGTAGGTTCTGGGGCCGTGTCCTGGAATGCAACCGCGCCGGCTTGGCCTGCCGAGGTCGCGGCTCCGGCGGCGCGAGGGGCGGACATCTCCTGCGGAAAAACCCAAGGTGCGGCTACCCCCGAGGAAGGCCCCGCAGACGGCTTGAGCGATGAACCGTCAGCGACCGGTTCGGCAACGCCAGATGGAGGTCCGCCGGAGTCTGCCAACGATGAGCCCACGGTTTCTCCCGGGCGGCAACCGATCCGGGCAGTAGTCGCGCCGACGCTTGCTTCCGCTGGAACTGAGGTAGGAACTGGGGCGCAGCTAGGCGGCACCGCCGGCCACGCCAGCGTTTCCCTGTCCGGCAGCACTAACGCGGCAGCCCCTGGTGGTGCGCTCAACTCCGCCGTAGAAGCCCCCGCAGCCCAAACCACCACGGCGCCGACCGGCGAGCTAGCCGGAGCCACGACGCCGGCGCAGGTCAGCTCCGATCCGCCGGCCCAGACCGCCCTGTCGTCCAGCGATGGCGGGGGGCAGAATGCAGCCGCCGCTTCCCAGACGCGGTGGGGCCAGCGCATCGAGGGCGCGGCCCGCAGTGACCAGAAAACCTCCCCGGCCAGTCCCCAAGCGTCGTCTCCCGCCTCCAGCTCCTCGCCGGAAGGGCCGAAAACGCAACCGAAAGTCGAAGACAAGATGCAGCCACCGAACCAGCATCAGAACCAAAACCAAGATCAGCCGCCAGCCCCCGAGGTCGCCGCCGCACCTCCCAGCCAGCCGGTGCCGGCGGTCGTAGCCACCGCAGCCCCGACTCCGCCTCCGCCGAACCCACCGCCGCCGGCCAGTTCGAGGGTCCCAGCCGCCGAAGTTCCGGCGCAATTGGTAGCGGCTGATGTGCTGCCGGATGGAAGCGCAGCTCCGGCGTCAATGACAGTGCAGAGCGCGCGCGTGCTGGAGCGCGTGGGACAAAGCGAGATGCGGGTGGGGGTCAACACCGCCAGCTTTGGCAACGTCGAATTGCACGCCACCCTGAATCAGGACCAGGTTGGCGCCAGTATTGCTACCAGCCACCTGGAGCTGCACGCGGCCATGATGGCGGAGATGCCGTCGCTACAGCGGGCCATGGAGCAACACCATCTGCGGCTCGACAGCCTCGACCTGAATGCGCGCGCCGGATCCGAGGACAGCGGCGGGGCGGGCGGCCATCAACCCCGGTCGCAGCCGGGGACGCAGTCTGCTTACAGATTCTCCGGAGCTGGTGGGCCGCTGCCGCCGCCGGACAGCCCGGCACCGCCGGGTGGGATGGCCCCCCATTCCTGGGGACTCAACGTCCATGCATAAACCAAAATTAAGCGCCCAGCCCCAAATCGAAGAGAGGTAATTCATGTTCATCAACCCCGTGGCCGTCAATCATGCGACCGCAACCACCGCCGCCCCGAGTGCCAGCTCCAGCAGCAGCAGTGCCAGCTCCAGCTCCAGCTCATCGGGAACCGGTCTGGACAGCATGTTCATGCAGTTGCTGATCACGCAATTGCAAAACCAGGACCCCACCTCGCCCATGGACCCCTCGACCTTCGTCAGCCAGTTGGTTGAGGTGAACAGCCTGGACCAGGTAAGCCAGATTAATCAGCTGCTGCAGAGCACGCTGGGCAGCTCGCAGTCGTCCAGCAGTAGCGCAGGAGGCCAGTAATGCCGCTCTTCTCGATTCCTCTTTCCGGTTTAGATGCTGCCTCTACCGCCATGTCCACCATCGCCAACAACCTTGCCAACCTGAATACGGTGGGCTACAAGGGCAGCGATACCCAGTTCGCCGACCTGTTTTACCAGACCCTGGCCACTAACGGCTCGGGCGATCCCATTCAGGTGGGCGCCGGGACCGCAGTCAGCGAAACCTCACTCAATATGACTGCCGGCAGCCCCGAATCGACGGGCGTGCCCACCGACGTGGCCATCATGGGCAGCGGGTTTTTCGTGGTGCAACAGGGGGCAACCAACTACTACACTCGGGCCGGCGATTTTTCGGTGGCGCCGGATGGACTTCTGCAGGACCCCAATGGCGAGAACGTGCTGGGCTACGCCGCCGTTAACGGCACCATTCCCGCCGGGGCGGCCCTGGCGCCTTTGGACCTAAACATGGGGCAGATCAATCCTCCCAACGCCACCACCACGGTGTCGTTAACCACCAATCTCGACGCCAGCGCGAACATCGGAGACTCGCCGCTGTCCACTCCGGTGACGGTGTATGACTCGCTGGGCACGGCCCACGTGTTGAACTTCAACTTCACCAAGACCGCCGCCGGTGCCTGGAGCGCCGACATCACCATCCCCAATGCTGATCTCACGCCGCCCCCCGCCTGGGCGGCCTCGACTGCCTATACGGTTGGCCAGACCATCTCGCCCTCGGCGTCGAACGGCCACATCTATCAGTGTACGGTGGCCGGGACCTCGGGCGCGACCCCTCCCAGCACCTGGCCGACCGACGGATCGACCTTCACCGACGGCGGAGTGACCTGGCAGGACATGGGGACCCAGACCACGATCGACACCACCGCCCTGACCTTTGACAGCAATGGAAACCTGACCTCTCCGACCGGCAATGTCACCGGAATTACCGCCAGCGGCCTGGCCGATGGGGCGGCCAGTTTGAAGCTTACCTGGGACCTGTACAACAGCTCGAACGCGCCCACGTTGACCCAGGTGGCCAGTGCCAGCACCACCACCAGTACGTCCCAGGACGGCTACGGCAGCGGCGCCCTGAACAGTTACACCATCGGGTCCGACGGCACCATCACCGGAAGTTTCAGCAACGGGCGGACGGCGGCGCTGGGGCAGATTGCCCTGGCCAATTTCGCCAATACGCAGGGGCTGGAGCGGGTGGGAAACAGCGATTTCTCCCCTACTCTAGCTTCCGGAGCGGCGGTGGTGGGGGCGCCCGGCACGGGCGGATTAGGCACGGTATCGGGAGGATCTCTGGAGCTGTCGAATGTGGACATTGCCACCGAGTTCTCCGCCCTCATCGTGGCCCAGCGGGACTACGAAGCCAACGCGCGGACCATCACCACCTTCGATCAAGTGATGCAAGACACGATCAACATCCAGTCGCCAGCCTAAAGTTAACTTTGTCCTGGCCGATCTGTAGAAGGTGATGTAGTACCGAAGTCCCGCACCCCGGCACGCCGGCGGTGCGGGACATTCCTAAACCGCCTGGGTCATTAGAAACCCCTCACCCCATGGTCACTCTCTGAGCGTTGCTTCATGAAACCCCTCTAAGTTCCGGGCCCTCCGGTTTCGGTTTGCTACCGGCCCCCCATTCGGCCCCCATCCTGCTTTCGCTAAGCCGGTGCGGAAGAGCAGTTTAGGCTGCCGCGATTTTTTTTGTACCGCGCTTCCTTTCGGGCCGGCTCGGCAGTCTGCTTGCACTTCCTCTCAGCGCATGAATAAGCCACGGGGCAAAACCGGGAAACGAGTTTTGGTGCCATGAGCGAAAAGCAGCTGCCAGAGAACCCGAGCGTGGTCTCGCCGCCGCCGGCGGCGACCGACAAGTGGCAGCAGCTTTGGTGGCTGCCCTGCGATCTGTCGCTACAAGTTCCGGTAGCGCAATTCACGGTTGGTGACCTGCTGCGGCTGCGCGCCGGCGGCATTGTCGCCAGCGCTTGGAGCCGGGGCACGGAAATCCCTTTACACGCTAACGGGCAGCTTATCGGGTGGGCGGAATTTGAACCGGTAGGCGGCCACATCGGAGCGCGCATCACCGAGTTGGTTTGAAGGACGGCAATGGAACCGATGGTGAAGGACCTGGACCGAGCGCTTCCCACCAGCCTGTCGAGATGGTGGCAGCGGTTATGGAGTGCGCTTCCCGCGCTCCGGGTGGGCAAAGCGCCGCGGCGGCTGCGCCTGTGCGAAAGCCTGTCTTTGGGGGAGAAGCGGGTGGTGGCGGTGATTCAGTTCGAGGGCCAGCAGTTTCTGGTGGGCGGCAGCGCCCACTCGGTCAACTTGCTGGCGCGCTTGGGAGAGTCGCCGGACTTCTCGGAGTTGCTGGCGGAATGGTGTGAGCGGCAACGATGACCGGTTCCATCATCCAACGACGGTGGCGGCCAGCCCTGCTGGCGGCGGCTTGCTTGTGCGGCGTGCGCTGTCAGGCGGCTGCCTTCGTCCCTTCCCCGGCGAAGCTGCAGATTCCCGGAGCCAATGCCAGCGGAGTGCCGTGGACAATCGTCCTGTTGCTCACCTTGTTGAGCATCCTGCCGGCGCTGGCGCTGTCCATGACCCCGCTGGTGCGTCTGCTGGTGATCTTTCACTTTTTGCGCCAGGCGCTGGGAACGCAAAGCGCGCCCACCAATCAGACCCTGATCGGGCTGTCGCTGGTCCTGACTTACTTTCTGATGCAGCCGGTGGGGGCGGCCATCTATCAGCAGGCCATGGTGCCGCTGGAGGCCAACCAGATCACGGCCTGGGAAGCCATCGACCGCGGTTCCGAGCCGCTGCGCCACTTCATGCTGAAGTTTGTGCGGGAAAAAGATGCGGCGCTGTTTGTGGAGGTGGCCAAGCTGCCGCCCCCGCGCTCTCCGGAAGACTTGCCCATGCGAGTGGTCGCGCCCGCCTACATTCTGTCAGAACTGAAAGTCGGCTTTCAGATAGGGGCGGTGCTGTTTCTGCCCTTTCTGGTGATCGATCTGGTGGTGGCCTCGATTACCACTTCGGTGGGAATGCTGCAATTGCCGCCGGTGATGATCTCGACCCCGATCAAGATCCTGCTGTTCGTCATGGTCGATGGCTGGAACCTGCTGGTGGGTTCGCTGATGAAAAGTTTCTACTGAGGCACCCGAAGCGAGGAGTGCGATGTCGCCGGAGATGATCGTCAAGCTGGGACAAAACACGCTGGAAACCGCGGTAATGCTGGCGGCACCGCTGCTGATCGCCCTCGCCGTGGTCAGCCTAACCATCAACGTCGTGCAGGTGCTCACCTCGCTGCAGGACAACACCATTTCCAGTGTGCCCCGTCTGCTGGCGACGGCGATGGGCGCGATCCTGCTGATGCCCTGGATGCTGCGCAAGCTGACTCTTTTTACCCTGCAGGTGTTCGCCGACTTCCGGCCGTTGCTGCGCTAGAGGACAAGTATGGAACCGCGACTCCAACTCCAACTCGAAGATGCGATTGCGGCGATGGCCTTCGTCGGGGCGCGGGTCTCCGGTCTGCTGGTGTTCGCGCCTTTCCTCGGCAGCAGCGCGATTGCGCCCCGCATAAAGGTTGGGCTGGTGGTGCTGCTGACGGCGATGTTGTATCCGGTGTGCGGCCCGCGCGGCCTCCCCCTGACGGCCGGTGGCGTGCTGCGGGTGATGCTCTCCGAAGCCCTGGTGGGACTGCTGATCGGGCTGGCGGTGCAGTTCGTCTTCGAGGCGGCCCAGTTCGCCGGACAGATCATGGGCATGCAGGTGGGCTTTGGCCTGGTCAACATCCTCGATCCCAACACCCAAGTCGATACTCCGGTGCTGGCGGTGTTTTCGCAAACTATTGCCATGCTGATTTTTCTCCAGCTGGGGGTACATCGCTGGCTGATCCGGGGCCTGGCCAGCAGCTTTGCCTATCTTCCCCCCGGGGCCGCAGCCGCCGGCGGCGAGTTGACCCGGCAACTGCTGCACGCCGCCGGCGCCATCTGGCTGGCCGGGGTACAGATCGCGGCCCCGGCGCTGATTGCCACCCTGGTCATCGACTTGGTACTGGGCTTCCTGGGTAAAGCTTCGCCGCAGCTACCGGTGCTGTTTCTGGGACTTTCGGTGAAGAGCATGGTTGGTCTTTCGGTGCTGGCGCTGTCGTTGCGTTACTGGCCGGCGCTCTTCGAACGCTATTTCACCAACGCCATCCACGTCAGCGAACGGCTGCTGCAACTGGCGCACTGAGGATCCTATGGCAGACGGCGACAAAACCGAACAAGCAACTCCGCGACGGCGGGACAAGGCCCGCGAAAAGGGGCAGGTAGCGCGCAGCCGCGAGCTGGCCGGCGCGCTGATCGGTTTTACCGGGCTGCTGGTGGTGCTGTGGATCTCGGCGGCGCAACTACAGCTGTGGCGCAGCCAGTGGGCGCGCTGGACCGAGCTGGCGTGGCAGAGCGATTTCAACCCGGGCACTCCCATCCTGATGTGGACGGGAATTGCCGCCCTGCGCTGGATCGTGGCGCCGCTGGCGCTAGTGTGGGTGTTGGCGCTGGCCAGCAGCGTGGCCCAAGGCGGCTTCGTCTTTGCCGCCGAAGCCCTGACCCCCAACCTCGAGCGCCTGAGCCCGGCCAAGAAGCTAGGGCAGATGTTTTCTCTCTCCGGCTTGGCGCCGGTGGCCAAGTCGCTGGTCCCCTGCTCGGTCCTGCTCTATGTGGGCATCTACATTCTGACTCGTGATTGGGAGCGGCTGTTGGGGGCCGGCCAGATGCCGGCCGGCAGGATCGGCCAGTTTGCCTATGAGCGGGCGCTGGAGATCTGCTGGAAATCGACCCTGGTGCTGCTGCTGTGGTCGGCGATCGACTACCTGCTGCAGCGGCAGAAGCTGGCCCGCGACCTGCGCATGAGCAAGCAGGAGCTGCGCGACGAATACAAGGAGACTGACGGTAACCCCTCGGTGAAAGCGCGCTTGCGCCGCCTGCAGCGGCAGATGCGGCGCCGCCGCATGATGAAGGAAGTGGAACGCGCCACCGTGGTCATCACCAATCCCACCCACTTCGCCGTGGCCTTGGAGTACCGGCTGGAGATGGCGGCGCCGGTGGTGGTGGCCAAGGGTTGCAATGCGCTGGCCGAGCGCATCAAGCAGGTAGCTCGCTGGCACGAAATCCCTATCGCGGAGAACCCGCCGCTGGCCCAGGCGCTGTACCGCGGCGTCGAAGTGGGGCAGGCAATTCCCGCCAAGCTGTATGCCGCGGTGGCCGAAATCCTGGCCTTCCTCTATCGCGCCCAAATGCGGGCGCAGCAGGCGACGGGCAGGGCATAGGCCATGGCGAATGCGACCGACAAACCGAAAGCGCTGCTGGGCAAGCGGGCGGCGGAGTGGATCATTCCGGTGGCGGCGGTGGCCCTGGTGTTCGTCATGCTGGTGCCGCTGCCGGCCTTCGTGCTCGATCTGCTGCTGGCCATCAGCATTACCGCCTCGGTGCTGGTGCTGCTGTCGGCAGTGCATATCCTTCGTCCGGTGCAGTTCTCGGTTTTTCCCAGCCTGCTGCTGCTGCTGACGCTGTTCCGGCTGTCGCTGAATCTGGCCAGCAGCCGCCGCATTCTGCTGCACGGCAACGAGGGCGCGGGCGCCGCCGGCCACGTCATCGAGGCCTTCGGACAATTCGTCGTCGGCGGCAACTACGTGGTTGGCTTCGTCCTGTTCCTGGCGCTGATTGCCATCCAGTACATGGTGGTGAGCCACGGCGCGGTGCGTACCGCCGAGGTCACCGCCCGCTTCACCCTGGATGCTTTACCCGGCAAACAGATGGCGATCGACGCCGACCTGAATGCGGGAGTGATCGACGAGAAGCAGGCGCGCTCGCGGCGCGAGCAGGTGAGCCGCGAAGCCGAGTTCTACGGCGCCATGGATGGGGCGGCGCGCTTCAACCAGCGCGACTCGCTGGCCACGGTGCTGATCACCGCCATCAATATCATCGCCGGATTTCTGATCGGCGTCTTCCAGCTGGACGTTCCTTTTCGCGAGGCGCTGAAGACCTACACCATCCTGACCGTGGGCGACGGCCTGGTCACTATCATCCCTTCGCTGCTGGTCTCGGTGGGCGGCGGCATCGTTGTGACCCGCTCTTCTTCCGACAACAGTTTGGGCGGCGATATCGGCAGCCAGCTGTTTGGCCGTAGCCGGCCGCTGTGGATCGCTGCCGGCGCCATGACCGCGCTGGCCATGGTTCCCGGCCTGCCCAAGGTGCCTTTTCTGGCCATCGCCGGCGGCGCGGCCTGGCTGGCACGGCGGGCCAATCGGGAGTTTGAGAAGCCGGTCGCCACCGCCGAAGCCGCCGCTGCCGCCGCGGGCGCCGTGCCGCCGGGAGCCGCCCAACCCGACGCCCTGGAAGGCCTGCTGAAGCTGGACGATCTGGGGCTCGAAGTGGGCTATGCCCTGGTGCCGCTGGTGGATGCCAAACAAGGCGGACAGTTGCTGCCGCGGGTGAAGGCGCTGCGCCGGCACCTGGCCTTGCAGTTGGGCTTCATCGTTCCCCCGGTCCACATCACCGACAACCTCAAGCTCAAGCCGCGGGAATACGTCGTCTTCTTGCGGGGGGTAGAAATCGCCCGCTGGGAGACGCGCGACGACTGCCTGCTGGCCATCAGCTCGGAAAGCGAGCCGCCGGAGTTGCAAGGTTTCGCAACCAATGAACCGGCGTTCGGGGTGGCGGCGCGCTGGATCGTGCCCGGCCTGCGCGAGCAGGCGCTGGCCCTGGGCTATGCCGTGGTGGACCAGACCTCGGTCATGGCCACGCATTTGGCCGAGGTGATCAAGCAGCATGCCTACGAACTGTTGAGCCGCCACGAGACCAAGCGCCTGCTGGACCGGCTGGGCGAGGGCCAGCCTAAGCTGTGCGAAGAGCTGGTGCCCAAGCTGATGAGCCTGGGCGAGGTGCAAAAGGTGCTGCAGCAACTGCTGCGTGAGCAGGTATCGATTCGCGATCTGCCCACCATTTTGGAGAGCCTGCTGGATAGCGCGGCGGTCAACAAGAACCCGGTGCTGCTGGTGGAAGGCGCGCGCCAGGCGTTGGGCCGGGCGCTGGTGCGGCCGCTGCTCTCCGAAGACGGCGGCTTGCGGGTGGTCACGCTCGATCCCGGAATTGAAGAAGAACTGACTCGCGCCTTCTCCGGCCAGACGCCGGGGGGAAGTGGTTCGCTGGAGCCTTCGTTCGTCCGGCGGGTGCTGGAAGGCCTCAAGAAGCTGGTAGGCGAGCAGGTGCGCATGGCCACGCCGGTGCTGTTTTGCAGCACCCCGGCGCGCTTCCATTTACGCCGCCTGCTGGAGCCGTTCCTGCCCAAGGTGGTGGTTCTGTCGCCGGGTGAGATTCCCCCGGTAATCCAGGTGCAGTCGTTGGGAATGATTCGATGAGGAGGAAGCATGAGTGCCGTTCAAGCCTATGAGCAGATGAACGATCCGGCGGTAGCGGGTTCCGACCAGCTGCTGCTGGAGCAATTGCCACAGGTCAAGTACATCGCCCGCCGCATTCACGAGCGGCTGCCCCAGCACGTTCCCTTCGACGATCTGCTGCACGCCGGCATCGTAGGCCTGATCGACGCCCTGCACAAATATGACGCCAGCAAGAACGTGCGCTTCGCTTCCTATGCCAAGTTCCGTATCCGGGGGGCGATTCTGGACAGCCTGCGCGACATGGACTGGAGCCCGCGCGATCTGCGCCGCAAGGCGCGCCGCCTGGAGACCACCATGCAGAAGCTGCAAACCGAGTTGGGCCACTCGGCCAGCGAGCCCGAACTGGCGGAGGCGATGGGCATGACCCTGGAGGTGTTCCAGCACCTGCTGGACGAGATTCGCGGCCTGGAGGTGGGCAGCCTGCAGATCGAGTCGCTGGAAGACGGGCGGGAAACCGATCTGGGGGAAACCCTTCCCGGCCCCGTCGATCAGGACCCGCTGTCGCTGTGCCTCCAGGGCGAGCGTAAGCAGATCCTGGCCGACGCCATTGCCGAATTGCCGGAGCGCGAGCAGCAGGTGCTGGCCCTGTACTACCAGGAAGAGCTCACCATGAAAGAAGTGGGAGCCGTCTTGGGGGTGGGGGAATCGCGGGTTTCGCAGATTCATTCGGTGGCCGTGGCCCGCCTGCGGGCGGCCTTGTCGGTCGCGCCACCGGCGGGCTCCGCCCGCTGGCATGTCACCAGCGGTAATTCCAAAGCGCAGCCGGGTCTATGGAAAAGGTCTTAAGCCAGGGAGAAATTGACGCCTTGTTTCGGGCCGCGCAGGGCGAGCCCGGGGGCGCCGGCGGCGCCCGCCGAAGCGTGCTGGTCGAGCCCTGGGACCTGCATCAGGCGGGGCTGCTGGGCAAAGAGCAGTTGCACAGCATCAGTCAACTGCATGAAAGTTTTGCCCGCAATCTGACCAGCGCGGTGGGAGGCTATCTGCGCGACAAATTCGAAGTCGCACTGGTGGCGGTCGAGCAACTGGCCTATCGTGTCTTTCTCGCCCGTTTTTCCGACCTGACCTACTACAGCACCTTCCGCCTGCCGCCGGGCGACGCCAGCGGCATTCTGCATGTCGATTTGAGCCTGGCGTTTCCGGTGGTAGACCTGCTCCTGGGCGGACTGGGACAAATGCCCAAGAGTACGCGCGAGGTCACCGACATCGAAGAGAGCGTGCTGGAAGGCGTGGGCCACGTCATTTGCCACGAGCTGCAGCTGGTGTGGGAGCCGCTGGGGCTGCAGGTAGAATTCGAGTGCCGGCAATCGGGGGCACAGATGTTGCGCATCATGCCGCCGCAGGAAAAAACCCTGACCCTGACCTTCGACGTGACCATGGCGGATTCCAAGGGCATGCTGAACATCGCCTTCCCCTCGGTGGTTTCCAGCGCGCTGCTGCGCCAGCTGGGCACGGAGCTGGTGTATCAGCGGGCCCGCGGCCCGGCGGTGAATCAGGCGAGCCTGCGCCAGCGGATGCTGCAGTCGGCGGTGGAAATGGAGCTGACGACCCCGGCCATGGCGGTCCGTTTGACCGACCTGTTGTCCCTGCAGGCGGGACGGGTGTTGCCCCTGCGCCGTCGCATCGACGAGCCCGCCGCCTTGCGCGTGCAAGGCCGCGATTGCTGGCTGGCCCGGCCGGTGAGCAGCGGCAGCAACCGCCGCGCCGCCCAACTGCTGCAATACATCGTGCCACCGGAGAAAGAGGACAAGCGATGAGTCCGCAAGCCGAAACTAAAGTGGAGAAGTATGTTGCGGCCTGGGTGGACAGCCTGGCTTCGCTGCTTTCCCGCCTGACCTCGGGGAGCTGGCAATGGCAGGCCGCGACCGCCCCCGAGTATGTGCCTCTGGTGGGGGTGCGGATTACCGCCGAAGGCGGTCTGCGCGGTCAGCAATTTCTGGGCTTCAGCGCCGGCGATGTAGCCGAGCTGCTGGGCATCTTCCTGAGCGAAGAGGTCAGCGTCCCCAGCGAACTTGACCAGATGCAAGGCGAGGCACTGGAGGAACTGGTGCGGCAGTGGTCCGGGCTGGCGGCCAGCGCTTTGAAGCCCGTCTTCGGAGAAGTCAGGTGGCAAGTGGCACTCGATCCAGCGGGTCTCGCCGGGGGACCCTCGAGCCAACTGCTACGCGTCGGCGACGGAGGGCGAGCGATTGCCGCCCAAATGGCGCTGGACGATGTCCTGACGGGCGCTCTCGCCGAGCCCGTTGCCGCCGCCGCCCCGGCCGCAGTCGCTGTCCCGGTGCCCCGGGTTGCTCCTCCAGCGGCGGAGCCCCAGGCTTCGGCCCGGGTCGAGGAGCTGCTGCGCCAAGGCAACCTGGAACTCCTGATGGACGTGGAGTTGGGGGTGATGTTGCGCTTCGGTCGCCGCCAAACCACCCTGCACGAGGTCCTGGACCTGACGACTGGAGCGGTGCTGGAGCTGGATCGCGAGATCCAGGAGCCGGTGGACCTGGTGCTGAACGGGCGGGTCATCGCGCGCGGCGAAGTGGTAGTGGTCGATGGCAACTACGGTCTGCGGGTCACCGAAGTTGCTTCTCCTCAACAGCGGGTCAACAGTCTTTGAGGCTTGCCTCGGAGGAACGGAAAATGTCTCGGTCGCTGCGTTCGGTTTTGCCGCTTTCGTCGCCTATGGCCGCTCTGGCGGCCTTGCCCGCCTGTGCCAGTCCGTTCTGCCCCCGCCCTCCTACCCTGTGGCAACGTTGGTGGGCCCGGCATGAAGGTATTTGGTTGCAGCAACGCTGGTACTGCTCGGTGGACTGCTTTCAGACCGGCGTCTTTCGCCGTTTGGAGGGCGCCGCGTACGCCGGCCAGCGCGATGCCAAACCCAATCGTCTGCCGCTGGGCTTGGTCTTGCTGTCGCAAGGCGACATCACCGACCATCAACTGCGCCAGGCGCTGGAGCAGCAGCGTCAGGCCCAGTCCGGCAAGCTGGGCGAGTGGCTGGTCAAGATGGGGGCGGTCTCCGAGCCACAGATCACCGCGGCCCTGGCGGTGCAGCAGGGCTGCCCTGTCTTCCCGGCGCGAGAGTGTCAATCCCTGCCCGCGGCCATGCACTGGCCCGCTCCGCTGGTCGACGGCTACCGGGCCGTCCCCATGTTCTACAACCGGCCGCAGTCGATTCTCTATGTGGGCTTTCTCGAAGGCGTCAGCCACCCATTGCTATATTCGCTGGAGCAGATGCTGCGCTGCCGCACCCAGCCCTGCATTGTGCCCGCCTCGACCTACGGCAGGCAGCTGGAATGGCAGACGCTCACCGGCGAAAGCGAGACGGTGGTGATCAATCAGCGCCAGAGTGGCGTGGAGATGACCAGGACGATCGGCAACTATGCCCAGCAGGTGCATGCGGAACGCTGTTCCCTGACCTGCTGCGAGGACCATCTCTGGACCAGGCTGGAGCGCTCCGGCGGTTTCCATGTCGACTTCCTGTTTCGCAAGCCCACCCCCCAATAAGACCCCGCCGCCGATCTGGAAGGCGCGCTCGCACTGGCTGGCTGCCGCTAAAGGAGCCTGCGGGAGTGCCGATGAACCCCACAGGCACCGAGATGGATTGTCCCGCCCAAACCCGCGAGCTTGCTGGATCCGGGGCCCCATCCGCCACGCCCGCCGGCCGGGTTGCTGGCGCCGATGGGTGTGGGCTGCCGGCCGTGATGTTGCCTCTGCTGAACCGTTCGGCCCGCTTGCTCGGCCTGTTGTTCCAGGATGGGACCGTCGACTTGGAGTTGGCCAGTTCGGTAGTGGCGCTCGATCCCGGTTTGGCCTTCGCAACTCTGCAACTGGCGAACCGGGACCGCGGTAGCCAGAGCCACCCTATCTGGCTGTTTCCCCTGGCGGTGGTGGCGGCGGGACGTGACCTGATGTTGCACCTGGCAAGCCGGGCCCCGCGCATCGCATCCTGGGCCGCGCCCAAGCGGGGCGCCCAACTGCGCCAGCTCTACGGCGATGCCGTGCTGCGGGCTGCGGTAGCGCAGCTGCTTAGCCGGGAACTGGCAGACGGCGATCCGCGAAAATCGTTTCTGGCGGGACTGTTGTTGCAGTTGCCGGCCATGGTGAAAGCGGCGTTGCCGGGAGATGCGATTTCTCCCACGGCACTGCTGTCTACCATGTGCAGCACCCTGCCCTCCGCCATAGTGACCGCAGCCCTGGCCGGCCCGGCCAGCGCTGACCAATACGATCCGCTGGCTCCGGTGGGGGCCATTGCCCGCATTGCCGATTCGTTGATAACCAGCCGGGCCCGCGGTCCCTCCGGCCCCGTTCCGCTGGAGAGCCTGGCGGCTGGACCGCTCTGGCGGTTTTGGGACCAGACCGATGGGCGCCAGCGTTGTTGCCTGCTGGCGCATTGCCGGGAGTTGGCGAACTGGGCGGCGGACAACTTGTACAAGATGGACCCTTGGGAGTTTATGGCCAGACTGGAGCGCCACAAGTCATGGGAGTGAATATGGAAGGCTTACGGACGTTGATTGTCGATGATTCCTCGGTAATGCGGAAAATCGTGGCCCGAGCGCTGCAACAAGGAGGCCTGTCTCTCGGTCAGATTCTGGAAGCCGGCAACGGCGCCGAGGCATTGGAGATTTTGCGCCGCGAGAAAGTGGACCTGGTGCTCAGCGACATCAACATGCCGGTGATGGATGGCCTGGAGTTTGTGCGCCAGCTGCGCAGCGTGGAAAATGCCCTGGGAGTACCGGTGGTGATGATTACTACCGAAGGCAGCGAATCGCACGTCATGGAGGCCATCTCCTGCGGGGCGCGCGGTTACATTCGCAAACCCTTCACCCCTGACCAGATGAAACAGCACGTGCTGCCCTTGCTGCAGAAATAGAGTTATCCCAGCTGCGCGAGCGGGGCATGGCCTGGCTGGCGGGCACGGCGATGGGAAGCGTCGTGCCCCCGCTTTAGTTTTTTCTAATCTGCAATCCTGCTAACCCGTTGGATTTTCGGACTGCCTCCCCTTTCCTTTGGTTCGCTGCTTGCAAAAGTCATTGCCGGAGAAGAATCCCATGAACAGCGGACTCTACGCCGCCTGCGCCGGCTTGGTGGCCAGCACCCAGGCGCTCGATCTGGCGGCCAACAATCTGGCCAACGTCAATACCACCGGATACAAAGGGCAAATGCCGACCTTCACTTCGCAGCTGGCCAACGCCAGTGCCAGCGTGGCGGCCAATCCCATCGCCCAGGCGGTAAATGACTTTGGCGTGCTGGGGGGCAGTCACACCGATTTGCTGCAGGGAAGCCTGGAACGGACCGGCAGCGACTCCGACTTCGCGCTGCAAGGGGAAGGCTGGTTCGCGGTCGAGACCGGGGCCGGACGCCTCTACACCCGTAGCGGAAACTTTCATGTCGATGGCAGTGGGCACCTGGCAACGGCGGAAGGAAATCTGGTGGCGGGGGCGCAAGGCGCTCTCACCATTCCGCCGGGCAAGCTTTCGGTCAGCGGGGACGGGACGATTTCGGTGGACGGTGCTCTGGCCGGCCAGCTTAAGGTGGTAAAGTTCGCCCCGGGAACGGCCTTGACGCCGCTGGGCGAGACTTCCTTTTCCGCGCCCTCGGGCAGCGAACTTGCCGCCCCAGCGACCATCGTGCAGGGTTCGCTGGAGGGCAGCAACGTGAATGGGGTCGCCGCCGCCGTGGGCCTGGTCGCGCTGCAGCGCCACGCCGACCTTTTGCAGCAGGCGCTGACCGCGTTTCACTCCAACTTCAACCGCATCGCGGCCCAGGACCTGTCGCGTATCTGAGGACCTCCTATGTTTCGTGCGCTCTATACCGCGGCTTCCGGCATGGCGGCCCAGCAATTGAATCTGGACAATGTCGCCAATAACCTGTCGAACTCCAGCACCGCCGGCTTCCGCCGCCGCCGCTTGCAGTTTGAGGACATGATTTATCAAAACCTGGTAATGCCGGGGGCGGCCGCCACCCAGACCACCACTGTCGCCTCCGGGTTGCAGATCGGTCTGGGCACGCGCACCGCGGCTTCGGAGGTGATCCAGGCGCAGGGCGATTTCGACTCGACCGGCAATCCCCTGGATCTGGCGATCCAAGGCACCGGCTTTTTTCAGGTGACCATGCCCGACGGCCAGATAGCCTACACCCGGGCCGGCATGTTTCATCTCGACAACCAGGGGAATATGGTGACCGCCGACGGCAACCCGCTGGATCCGCCGGTCACCATTCCGGTCGATGCCCTCACCGTGACCATCGGCAGCGACGGCACGGTGTCGGTCACCCAGCCGGCGCAGACCCAGGCCCAACAGGTGGGCAGCATTCAACTGGCGACCTTCCAGAACCCCGGGGGCCTGAACAGCGTGGGAGCGAACCTGTATCTGGCGACCACCGCATCCGGCGATCCGGTTATTGGCACGCCTGGCGGCTCGGAAGGGCTAGGGACGCTGCAACAAGGGGTGCTGGAGCAATCCAACGTGAACGTGGTGGACGAGTTCATCCAGATGATCCTGGCGCAGCGCTCCTACGAGGCGAACTCCCGCGTGGTGACCGCAGCCGATCAGATGCTGCAGGATTTGAACAATCTTTCTCATTAGGAGGCGGCGTGCTCGAGCGCTGGGGACATCTGGCGTGGTTAGGGATGCGAATCCTGCTGGCGCCGCTGGCGATCGGCATGGTCACTGCCCCCTGCGGACTAGCGTTGTCCAATGCGAATGCGGTCCAGCAGCAAGCGGCGCGGGCGGTGGCGCGGGCCCTGCGCATCGACGCCAGCCCGGAGCAGATCGAGAGAAATCTACAGCTGTTGGGGTGTCCGCCGTCATTGCCGCCGGGCTCGGTCTTGCACCTGGTCTCGGCGCGGGCAGGATTCACCCCCGGCACCTGGCTGCTGCGCCTGGACTGCTCCTCGCGGCGCGATTGCCTGCCCTTTCACGCCTTGCTGCGCGCCGACATCGGCTTGCGTTCTGCGTCAGCGGACGAATGGACTGCGGCGGCGCTGGCCATGGCCCAGCGATCGCCTGGCAAGCCGGAATCATCGGACGCTCTGCTGGCCCGCAGCGGCGATCATGTGCAGCTGGTTGAGGAGTTGGCCGGGCTGCGGCTACAAGTCAAAGTGGTATGTCTGCAATCGGGTGCGCTGGGGGAGCGGATTCGGGTGCAAAACCCGGCGACCCATCGCGTGCTACTGGCCACCATCGCCGGCAAAGACCTGGTTCGAGTGGAGTGAGTCAATGACAAGGTATCGCGCGATCGCAGGGACGCTGCTGTTTTGCAGCCTGCTGGGCAGAGCGGGAGCCAAGACCAAGAAGGACACGCCGTCGGCGCCGACCTCGCTGCAGCAGTTCCTGCAGCGGGTGCAAGGGGTGCCGGTGGCGACCACAACCTCGCTGGGCAGTTTGTGGCCGCTGGAAGGCGGACGGTTCACCGACCTGGCCACCGACTACAAGGCGCGACGGCTCAATGACCTGGTGATCATTCGCATCGTGGAGCAGACCCTGGCCCAGGCCTCGGGTGACGTCACCGCGCAACGTGCCTTCACCTCCAGTTCGGCCGTCACCGGACTGGCGGGTCAGGTCAATATCGCCTCCTTCAATCCCCTGTACAACTTGAACTCCGGCAGCAATTTGAAAGGCACCGGCGCCGCCGACAGCCAGTCCCTGCTGCAGGCCAATCTGGCCGGGCGGGTGGTAGCGGTGCTGCCCAATGGTTATCTGGTAGTGGAATGCGAACGCCAGGTCAGCTTCAACCAGCAGAGCCAGACCATCATCTTGCGCGGCGTGGTTCGCCCCGGCGACATTGCCTCGGACAACTCGGTGCCATCCACTTCGCTCAGTGATCTGGAATTGGAATTGAAGGGCAAGGGAGTGGTCAGCGACTCCACCCGGCAACCCAATCTGTTTACCCGTCTGCTGATGAAACTGTTGAATTTCTAATGAGACCGCGACTGCAACTCGGATTAGGACTCGGCTTACTCATCGCTGTCGCCGCCGGAGCGATGGCGGCGCAGGAAAATAAGACCCATCTGGCCATTCGCGACTTGGCCAGCATCGAGGGAGTGCGGGAGAATCCGCTGATTGGCTATGGCATGGTAGTCGGACTGGCCGGCACCGGTGACCGGCAGCAGACCATGTTCAGCGTCCAAACCCTGACCAGCATGCTGCAGAAGATGGGAGTACAGACCCCGGCAGCGACCGTGAGCGTGAAAAACGTGGCGTCGGTTTTCATTACCGCGTCGCTGCCGCCGTTCGCCCGCCCGGGAATGCAGATCGATGTCACCGTGTCTTCGATCGGCGACGCCAAGACTCTGGAAGGCGGCACCTTGTTGCTGGCTCCGCTTTACGCCGCCGACGGCACCGTCTATGCCGAGGCGCAAGGAGCGGTCACCCTGGGCGGATATACCGCTGGCAAATCGGGGACCAACTCGAAACAGGTCAACCATCCTACGGCGGGCCGGATTCCCAACGGCGGATTGGTGGAGCGGGACACCTCGATCGACCTGCGTAAGTTGGAGCGGATTTCGTTGCTGGTGCGCGATCCCGATTTTCGCCTCAGCAGCGAAATGGCTGCCGCCATCAACCGCGAGGTCGGCCGTCCCATGGCGACCGCGGTTGACAGCGGACGGGTGGAGCTGCAGAACGTGCCGGTGAACGGTATTGTCGAGCTGATGGCCCGCCTGCTGAGCTTGACGGTCGAGATCCATCCCCGGGCCCGGGTGGTGGTCAGCGAACGCACCGGCACCATTGTCATGGGCAAGGACGTTCGTCTGAGCGCGGTCTCGATTCTGCATGGCGATCTCTCCATCGAGATCTCGACCGACTACCAGGTGTCGCAGCCGGCCCCGTTCAGCAAGGGACAGACGGCCGTGGTCCCCGACACCACGGTGGAAGCCAAGGACGACAAAACCAAGCGCATCGAGCTGGGCGAAGGCGCCAGCATCGAGCAGTTGGTGAACGGTCTGCAAGCCATCGGAGCAACCGCCCGGGACGTGGTGGCGATCCTGCAAGCCATCAAGGCGGCCGGCGCCCTGGAAGCCGACCTGGAGGTGATTTGAACATGGCGCTATCGATTCCAGAGCAGTTTAACCGGCCCGCTGCGACGGAAGTTTCGGGGCAGGCCAGCCCGGCGTCCAGCAAGCTGACCAAGGCCGCCCGCGAGTTCGAGTCCATGCTCTTGCAGAATTGGCTGGAGAAAATGAACCAGACGTTCGCCGGTTCGGACCAGAGCCAGGATGCGGCCCACGATACCGTGACCAGCCTGGGAACGCAGGCGATTTCCACCGCTTTGGCCGCCCGGGGCGGAATTGGAATTGCCAGCATGCTGCTGCGTCAGCTGCAGCCTAAGCAGCAGCCGGCGGGGCCAGCCAGCCGGAAGTCCAGCGGAATCTGAGGATTCATCGCGGGAAGGCGATTGGCCGATAGGGTGAGAGAGCCCGGCTCGGGAAAAAACGGTGCCAACATTAAAGTCCTCTCACCAATTGCCGATCACTCAATTGCAGGGCAATACAGGGGAACGAGGTGCTGCGATGAGAATTGACTTAAGTCCGTCCACCACGCCGCAGCTGGACCGCAGCAACGGTCCGGCGGCGCCGGCCCAGGCCACCCAAGACACGATGGAGGCGATCGCGCCTAGCGCCGGCGATGTGGCGCACCTGTCGACCGGGAGCGATGCCGTACAGCAGCTAAAGGCCCAACTTGACAGGGTTCCGGAGGTGCGCCAGCAGCGAGTGAATGACTTGCGGCAGGCCATCGGTAACGGAACCTTTCAGGTTTCGCCGGGCCAGATTGCAAGCGCCATGCTGGCGGAGACCAGCCCCCCGGCCAGTTGAGGTTGACAGCTCCCCGGCGCAGGAGGGCATGCCTGTATGGAGCTAAGCACGGGACGCCTGGAAGCATCCCCGCCGATTGCAGAGGGCCGGTTGGGCCAGTCGGCGGAGGAGCGCCGGCAGCGGACAGGGCGGCATCGCCGGGAGGGTGGTTCGCCGACGCTGACGCCGACGCCTGCCGAAGACGAGGCTTTAACGGCGGAAGAGCAGGAGGGCCATCAGTTGGATGACCTGGCCTGAGGAGGCGAGTGGTGAGCAAGATCGGCAGCGCGGGAATTGCGCCGTCCCCGATGGACCAAGAACTGGTCTTGCTGGAGACGCTGAAGTCCCTGTTGGAGGCGGCGATTCGTTCGCTCAGCGGCGGCGACGCCGAAGTTCTGATAGAAGTGAGCCGGCAGATCCGCTCGACGGCGGACGAGGTAATAGCATTGGCGGCGCAACTCGGCCGTCTGCCCGGGACTCCCCAGGCGCAACAGGAGCGGCGTAAGCTGCTGGCGGAGTTGGGGCAGCAGCGGGCTTTCTGCCGCGCCATGTTGCGGCGCTGGCGGCGCTCGCTGGTCCTCCGGCGGCAATTGTTTGGTCTGCAGGCTGAGCCGGTCCCTTATACCGAATCGCTTACCGCCGGCTGGTACTAGATGAGCGGACTATTTGGCACGTTGTCGATTGCGTTGGGCGCGCTGCAGGCGCAGCAGGCGGGGATGCAGACCACGACCAACAATCTTGCCAACCTCAACACCCCCGGATACAGCCGCGAAGTTCCCATTTTGGAGGAAGCGGCCCCCATCGTTCAAGGTAACGTGACCTTCGGCGGAGGGGTCGAGCTGGAAGGCATTCAAAGCCTGCGCGATAACCTGCTTGACCTGCAAATCAGCGACGAAACTCAGCAACAGGGAAACTCGCAAGCCTACGTCAATGCCATGAATCAGGTGCAGACCCTGTTTCCCGACGACACTACCGGCATCGGGGCCCAGATCAGCGCTTTCTTTCAGAGTCTGAACAGCCTTTCCACCGATCCTTCAGACCTCACGCTGCGGCAAAGCGTGCTGACCGCGGCCAATGGGATGGCGTCGGCGTTTAACAGCACCGCCAACCAGATCACCGCCGTGAGCAACCAGCTCGACAGCAGTGTGCAGCAGCAAGTGCAACAGGTCAATCAGATTTCGCAGCAGATTGCGGCCATCAACGTCCAGCTGGCGGCGGTTAGCAGTACCGGCCAAGATTACGGCAGCTTCCTCGACCAGCGCGGCGCCCTCATCCAGCAGCTTTCCGGCATCATCGACGTATCGCAAATAATCGATGGCACGTCGCTGACCCTGACCACCAAACAGGGGGCGGCGTTGGTGGTCGACGGCCAGGCTTACGCGCTCAGCACAGCCACCGATGCCAGCGGGGCGCAACACATCTACTCTTCGCAGGGCAACGATATCACCGGGCAAATCTCGGGCGGGGCGCTGGGCGGTCTGTTGCAGGTCCTGGGCCAGACCTTGCCATCGCTGCAGGGCCAATTGGACTCGCTGGCCGGCGGCATGGTGCAGGCGTTGAATACGGCGAACCAGGAGGGTACGGACCTGAACGGAAATCCCGGGGGCAATCTGTTCGATCCCATTACCGGGGCGGGAGCGGCCGCCAGCATGACGGTGGCCATTACCGATCCGGCGCTGATCGCCGCCGGGTCGGACGGCACGCCCGGCAGCAACGGTAATCTGGCGAACCTCTCGGCGGTGGCGAATGCGGCGGTGTCGAATGGCATGACGCCCAGCGGCGCCTATGGCAACCTGGTTTTTCAAGTGGGTACAAGTATCAGCAATGGCACCACGGATTTGAACGCCAGCAACGCCATGTTGCAGCAACTGCAACAGCAGGACTCGTCGGTCAGCGGAGTCTCGCTCGATGAGGAAGCGTCGAACCTGCTGCTTTACCAGCGGGCCTATCAGGCTGCGGCCCAAGCCATCACCACGGTAAACCAAATGCTGGAGACGGTCATTGACATGGGGGCCAGTGGATCATCATGAGGATTTCTCCCCAGACTTCAGAAATCGTGCTCAATGCCCTGCAGGTTTCAGACCAGGCGGAGCAGACGGCTTTGACCCAGTTGACCACGGGGCGGCGGGTGAATGTTGCCTCCGACGATCCTTCGGCGGCCGCGCTGGAGGTGAGCATCGCTTATCAGATGGACAGTTGCGATCAGTACCAGCGCAGCATCTCCAGCGTCACCTCGGAGTTGCAGACTGCCGATTCGTCGCTCAACACGGTCGTGACCGGGTTACAGCAGGCCATTTCCCTGGGAGTAGAAGGGGCCAATGGCACGCTATCGCAGCAGGACCGGAACACCCTGGCCCAGGAAGTCAGCGGCATCTCGCAGCAGGTGTTGAGTGTTGCCAACCTCAGCTACAACGGGAATTACGTTTTTGCGGGTACGGCCACTTCGCAGCCTCCCTATGTGGTAAACGACGGGGTGCCGGGTGGCATCGCTTACCAAGGCAATGACGGCGTCAATTCTGTCGAGATAGAAGCCGGGCAGTCAGTTGCGGTAAACCAGCCGGGCAGCCAATTGTTTTCCGCTCCCGGTGCCAGTGTTTTCGTGGCGCTCAATGACCTAACCACGGCGCTGCAGGACCCCAGTAGCACCACCCAGGACATTGGCGACGCGACCACCGAGATACGCACCGCCTATGACCAGCTCACCTCGGCACGAGCGTTCTACGGCAGCACCGTAGACCAACTGGTCGCCAGCGCGGATTTTCTCAATAGCGAGAGTGTTCAGCTCGCCCAGCAGCAAAACAGCACAGTCGGCGTGGACATGAACGTGGCCGCCACCAACCTGTCGAACGCCGAGGCGGCCCGCAATGCCACGGTGCAAGCGGCTGCCAGCATGAGCAGCGTCAGTCTGATGGACTATATCTCGACCATTGACGCGGCAGGCTGAGGTTCCCTGCCCGGGGCCGGGCAAAGTCCGCCATGCGGTGCCAGCCGCCGCCGGCAGGGGCGGCCTCAGTCCGATGGACTAGGTGTCAGGGCCGGCGCGACCCTGGAAACGGAAAGCCAACCACACCAGAACCTGAGTACCGCCAGGATGTTACGCTGTACGCGTGATGACCGCCGACGAAATCAAACAACTCCTGCAATTGCAGCCGCTGTCGATCGAAGGCGGCTTCTTTCGCGAAACCTACCGCTCGCGTTGGGCCGTCTCGGCTGAATACCTGCCCGACGGCTTCGCCGGCTCGCGCTCCATCGGCACCGCGATCTACTACATGCTCACGCCGGAGACGTTTTCCGCCCTGCATCGTCTACCGGGCACGGAAGTTTTCCACTTCTACCTGGGAGATCCCGTTGTCATGCTGCAATTGCTGCCCGACGGAAGTTCACGCACCATCACGCTCGGCTCCGATCTTCTTAACGGACAGCAGCCGCAGGTGGTGGTGAGAGGGCAAGTTTGGCAGGGATCCAGACTAGCGCCCGGTGGCAAGCTGGCGCTGATGGGAACGACAATGTCCCCAGGGTTCGACTACGCAGACTACGAGACTGCCGACCGCGAGCAATTGATCGCGCAGTACCCCGGCGCGGCGTCCAGGATCACGGAATATACAACGTAAGAACGCTATTCGGATTTCCCGGCAGAGTGAAGAAAACTCTTCTTGCTGATCGATACTTCGAGTCATAGTTTGCCATGGCGACCGAACCCCATGACGTCTAGTCAGGAAAACATTCCACCGATGCCCCAACCGCACGCGACGGTCGAAGTGCCTGACTCGGGCGAGGACCCAACCAGACAGGAAGGAGCAGTCAATATCACCCGGACTGGCCTTCGTGCTTTCCGCTGGGGATGGACGAGCTTCATGGTCTTAGCGACATCTTTGCCCTATTTCCTGAATTTCGCTTTCACTCCCGCAGGCCATCATTACACCTGGATTCTGCCTCCCTACCCCGAGGATTCTTTGTCTTACATGGCATGGTCGCAGCAAGCTGCCCACGGAGCGCTACTATTCAAGATAAAGTTCACTGCGCTGCCGCAATCAGCGTTTCTGTTTCATCCATTTTTCCTGATCTGCGGATGGATTAGCGGGCTGCTCGGCTGTGACATAGGTATCGTCCACTTAGCGGTAAAAGAAGTGGGAGTTATACTTTTTTTTGTTCTTTTCTATAAATATGTTACCTATCTTCGCCTGAACACCTTTCAGTCCGTGGTTGCCTCCATTCTGGTGGGTATTTCATCAGGCCTTGGCGGAATGGCCGGTTTCATTTTGGGGAGCAATGCGGTAAACAAACTGTCAAGCGCTCCCGCTGACCTGTCGATGCCGGAGATGAGTACCTATTGGTCGTTGCTGTGGAACCCTTTGTTTCCGTACTCGCTCCTGCTCATGTTGCTCGCCATATTCTACTTGGACCGAGGGACACGAGATAGGCGAAAAGCCGATCTTTGGCTAGGCGGACTAGCGACGGGAGTTCTAGCTCTGGTTCATCCCTATTCCCAACCGCTGCTGCTTGCATTTGCGGTAGTTATCGTGCTAGCGCGACGAAGGGCCAACTGGTTGCCATACTTACTTCGTTATTTTATGGCGGTATCCCCATTCCTGCTTTATATAGTCTGGGTGTCGGAATTTCAGCCTATCGTTTTGCAACACAGCGCTGAAGGCGTTATGAGTAGTCCCAACATCGTGACTTACCTGCTAGGGTTTGGATTTCTCTTGCTCATGTGGATAGCGGGTTTTACGGTGGGCGGGGGCCGATGGATGAAGGAATACTGGCAGTTAGCGATTTGGTTTGTTATGTCGCTGGCTCTAGCTTATCTTCCATTTTGGTTTCAACGTAAACTCATCTTCGGCGCCCATATTCCGTTGTGCATCCTGGCGGCAATTTCTTTTGATTTGATTCTGGCCAAGTGTCCCAGGGGACGGGTCCGCAAGCTATGTCTGGTGGCTGCTGTAGTCGTCCTGCTTCCGCTGCTAGCCTCGACCCCGGTCTATTTACTGATGAATGAAAGCAAAGAGGTAAGGGACAACTCCGCTGGCGGCGTTTACTACATCAGCAACGACGCGCTGAATGGCTTTAAGTTTCTAAAGGAGCAGAGCAAGCCAGACGAGGTTGTGTTTGCCTCTCTCCAGACAAGCCGCTTGATTCCGGCATTTTCCGGCAACACGGTGTTATGGGGCCATTGGGCCATGTCGGTTGACTTCGACCAGCGGAGAGAATGGTATTTAGACCTATTTGAGAGATATCAGGACTGGAATAGCGATAAACGGGCCAGCGATTTTTGGGGAACTGGCATCGAGTACGTCTTTGTCGATGATAGCCCTGGGCAATCTATTAAAGAAGAGCGATGGAAATGGAATGCCATCCTGAAAGATGCGGATGAAGTGTTTAGAAATGGTTCGGTGGTAATTTACAAACATCGCGCGGGTTGAAGCTGAGGAAAAGGCTGCTGACTCGCAGCCCGCTAGAGCAAGAAAGAAGGCGGCATTTTGCGGCCGCCTCCACCACTAATCATAAGAGGGTTCAGGTCGCTTACTTCTTCAAGGTTCGAATGTAGGTGACGAGGTCTTTGATCTGGGCGTCGGTCAGGGTCCCTTTGAAGGGCTTCATTTTGCCTTTTCCATTGGTAATGGCAGCGGTCAGATCGGAATCTGACATGGCCTGAACATCAGTGCCGCCTAGAGGTTTAAGGCCCATGGCTTTGGCCATACCATCGCTGGGCACGCCAGCTGGTCCGTGACACGCCTGGCATTTCCCCTTGTAGGTGTCGGCAGCGGACTGCGCTGCGGCCAACGGAGGCAAGGCCAGTGCGATCACAAAGCTGAACAGAGCAATACGTTGTAAGAGTCTAAGTGTCATTCGTTTTCCATCTCCTTGAGGGAACCACGGTTGCGGTTCGAGAGGAACAAAAGTGCCGCAATTGGCGGCGAAGATAATGTACTCCTTTGCGATCGGAATTCGCTAGGACTTCCTCATAGGCGGGTGGGGAAAAACCCTCCAAGCGGGTGATATGCCGCAAGAATCGGCACGCGACGACCGCTGCACGCCTGCGCTCGTTCAGAGGTAAGTTAATCGCTTTCAGTGACTTACATAGTTGGCCATCGCCTTTCGCGGTTTGGCATCTGCTGTGCCCTTACTACGGTCAGAACCGCTTTGTAATGAGAGGGCCCCGTGGAACCGACGCTGGCAGTGATTGGTCTTAACTTCCGCACTTCACCGGTTGCCGTACGTGAGCGCTTCTGGATCAGTCCGGCACGTCGCATGGAAGCGCTGCATCAGCTGGTACGCTCAGAAGGAGTCGAAGAGGTCATCGTTCTGGCCACCTGCAATCGCACCGAGTTCCTGGTGTGGGCCAGAGATGTTCCTACGGCAGCCAATTCCGTGTTGCGGTTCTTGACCCAGGAATTCCAGGTGAAGCTATGTGAGTGGTCGCATTTTTACCGGCTCATGGATGATGTGGCTCTTACCCATGTTTTTCGGGTCGCCTCCAGCCTGGATTCCATGGTGCTGGGCGAGCCGGAAATTACCGGCCAAGTGAAAGAGGCCTGGGCGCTGGCGCAAGAGGCGGGCACCACCGGGCGCTTTCTCGACGCGGTGATGCAAAAGGCGCTTACGGTTTCCAAGCGGGCCCGCACTGAAACTGCCATCGGCTCATCGGCCGTCTCGATTCCCTACGCCTGCGTGGAACTCTCGAAGAACGTGCTGGGGGAGCTGGCGGGCCGGGAAGTCCTGCTGATCGGCGCCGGGAAGATGAGCGAACGGGCGGCGCACTACTTGATGAAGGCGGGCGCCGGTCAGGTCAAAGTGATGAACCGTACGCCGGCCCGCGGCGAAGAGTTAGCGCAAAAAATGGGCGCCACGCCGGTTTCGTACGAAGACCGGTTTCAGCATTTGAAGAAAGCGGACATCGTGGTTAGCTCCACGGCGTGTCCGCACGTCATCCTCAGCCGCCAGGATGGCGAAAACATCGCCCGAGAACGGAAGCACAAACCCTTGGTGATGATCGACGTCGCAGTGCCGCGAGACATCGATCCGGCGGTGCGCGAAGTGGAAGGCATTCACCTCTTCGATATGGACGACCTGGAGCATGTGGTGCAACGCAATGCCGTGGGCAGACAGTCAGCCGCCGAAGCGGCGGAAAGAATTGTGCAGGCGGAGGTGCAGGGCTTTCGTCGCAAATTGATGGCGGAGCGTGTGGTGCCCACCATCGTAGCCCTGCGGCAACGGCTCGATGAACTTTGCCGGCAGGAATTGGATGTTCTGCGCCAGGAATTTGGCCCTTTCACGGAAGACCAGGACCAGGCACTCACCGCACTTACCACGCATATTACGCAGCGAATTGCCAGCTCGCTGGCCCGTGAATTGAAAGAACTTCCAGAGCGGACGGAACAGGACATGCTGACCGCCGCGGTGGGCCGCCTGTTTCACCTGGAAAAGCCTTCAGCGGCTGCGGCCGGCCCCGAGAACTGAAAAGCAGCAGTTGGCAATTAGCACTTGGCATTTGGCAAAAGCAGCTAACCGAGGCGCTTGGTGAAAGACTTCCGGGACTTGACGGTTTGGCAGCGAGCTCACGAGGTGACGTTAGAAGTTTATCGCTGCACCCGGAGTTTTCCCCGGGAAGAGACCTACGGGATGATTAGCCAATTGCGCCGTTGCAGTTCGTCGGTGGCGGCAAATATTGCTGAAGGTTGTGGAAGGTCTGGCAATCCAGAGTTTGCGCGATTTCTCTCGATGGCTATGGGTTCGGCGAGTGAGTTGGAGTACTTCCTCCTGCTCGCCAGGGACTTGGAGTATCTAGGCGAGGAGTCGCACGGTGCGATCACAAAGGATGTCGGGGAAATGCGACGTATGCTGAACCGGTTGATTGTGAAGGTGCAAGCGGAGGCGAGAAGGCCTGCAAAAAATGTGCCCTGAACAGTTTGTTGGCGAGGCTCGCGACTGAGAGAAACCGCAGTGGCTAAGTACCAAGTGCCAAGTGCCAAGTGCCAACGAGGAGCAATCGATGTCTGAAACTGCGCAAAACGAAAACAACAACGGCAACGCCGGCTTCACCACCGTGCAAGCCTATACGCTGGCGGTGATCACGCTCGCCATCGGCATCGCGGTGGGCTACTTCGCCCGCGGATCGGCCAGCGTGTCATCGCCCGCGGGTGACAATGTGCAAGCTTCGGCGCCCAGTGCCATGGGCAGCGCTCCCATGGGAGCGGCCCAGCTGCCCGGAATTGGATCCACGCAACAGCAGCAAGCGCCATCGGCGGAGATGGTCGCTAAAGCGGCGGAGCCGCTGCTGGCCCAATTGAAAACCAATCCCAACGATCTCGAGACGCTGGAAAAACTGGGCAACCTGTATTACGACAGCCAGGCTTATCCGCAGGCAATCGAGGTTTACGAAAAGGCCCTCAACCTTCAACCTAACAACGCCGACGTGCGCACCGATCTGGGAACGGCATACTGGTACACCGGCAACGCCGACAAAGCGATTGCCAGCTTTGAGCAGGCGCTGGCCATCCGGCCCAATCATCCGGGAACGCTGTTCAACCTGGGAATCGTGAAATGGCAAGGCAAGAAAGATCCCAAGGGCGCGGTGGTGGCCTGGGAGAAATTACTCCAGACGAACCCGAATTATCCGCAAAAAGACCAAGTGCAGACTTTGATTGAGCGCGCGAAAATGCACGGAGCGAACCCAACCAAAGGTTGAGTTCGCAATCGTGCGCGCGGGAGCTTCAACTCTTGCGCACGTGATCGCTCACCCCGGGACGACGCTGGCGCAGAGCTCGTCTCGGGGTTTTTCTAGCCTGAAGTGGGGTCCCGGCCATGCGACCGCCTGCGGCCGGCCTGAACCTCGGCGTACATATTTCGATGGGACAAGCGCAGTCACAGATTTTCCGCCCAGCCGTCACATATAATCCTCGAAATTAGAGGGCAGCTAATGAGTTCGGCGGGCGTAAGCTATAAACCCGAAGTTGTTTCCCACTCCGATGCGGGTCTGTTTGCCGCCCTGATCGGCAGACCCTGGGTGCTCGGTTTGCTCCTGGTGGTCGCGATCGTGGCTCTGTATTATCCGGTCCACGGGCATCCGTTCGTCAATTTCGATGACAGTGACTACGTGTATGACAATGCTCAAGTCCAATCGGGATTAAGCTGGAGCACGGTCAAGTGGTCCTTCAGCACCTCTTTCGCCGCCAATTGGCATCCCCTGACGTGGCTCAGTCACGCCCTGGATTGCCAACTCTTTGGGACGAGCCCGGCGGGTCCGCACGACGTCAACGTGCTGTTGCATGCGCTGGATGCGGTGCTGCTGTTTTGGGTGCTGCTGCGTGCCACGGGATACGCCGGCCGCAGTTTTATGGTGGCTGGGCTGTTTGCCTTGCATCCTCTGAACGTCGAATCGGTAGCTTGGATCTCGGAACGCAAGACGATGCTCAGCGCGGCCTTTTTTCTGCTCGCCTTGGGTGCCTATCGATGGTATGCGCGCGAACCGCGGGTGGGACGGTACGGCTTGGTGGCATTGCTGTACGCCCTGGGGCTGATGGCGAAGCCCCAGATCATCATGCTGCCTTTCGTTTTGCTGCTGTGGGATTACTGGCCGCTGCAGCGCATCTCATTCGCATTCAATAAGGGTTTCGCCGAGAAGCCACCGAAGGCGATTTATCCGGCCAAGACTTTGGTCTGGCTCGTTTTGGAAAAGCTCCCGCTTTTTGTCATCGCCCTGGCCAGTGCGGTAATCACCATGAAGGCCCAGCACGGCGCCAGAAATTGGTTTCCGCGTAGCTCACGGGTGGGAAACGCCATTCTTTCCTACGCTTTGTACTTGGAAAAGACCTTCTGGCCGTCGCGCCTGGCGACCATTTACCCCCACGCGGGGGCGTCTATCAGTTGGTGGCATGTAGGTGAGGCGGCTGTTGTCCTGCTCGCCATTACTGCATTGGTGATAGCGGGCCGGTGTTATCGCTACCTGTCTGTCGGATGGTGCTGGTTCTTAGGAATGCTGGTGCCCATGCTCGGTATCGTGCAGGTGGGCGTACAAGCCATGGCCGACCGGTATGCGTATCTGTCGATTTTGGGCGTGTTTATCATGGTTTGCTGGGGCGTGGCCGACTGGGCCGAACAGAAGCGCTATCCGGCTCTCTGGTTGCCAGGCATCAGTACGATTCTCTTGCTGACCCTGGCATTGATTGGCCGCCATCAGCTCAACTATTGGAGCAACAACGAACTTCTCTGGACGCACGCCTTGCAGGTTACCAAGGCCAACTGGTTGGCGGAAGATGAACTGGGAGCGGTACTGGCGATGCGGGGAAGGGTGCGGGAAGCCATGCCTCACTTTTACACGGCGATTGCGATCACTCCCACGGACCCTACCAGCAACATGGCAATCGGCATCTACCAGCTACGGCGCGGGGACTACGCCGATGCTATTGCCCACTACAGGGTTGTGACGCAGGACAAAAAAGGAAAGCCGAGTGCATTGCGGGACGCCTACGTTGGCATGGCAAAAGCATATCGCGCTTTGGGCGAGACAGCCTTGGAGCAGGAATGCCTGGAGGCTGCCAAGCAATTGCGCCAGTAGGGTTTAGCGGTTTTTGCCCGACGGTTCCCGGGGCTGCGAAGGCAGTTGGCCCATCATGACAATCGCTTCCGACTTCCTTCAGGGAGACCCGTTCAGCCTGGTCGGCCTGGAGATCCCGGGGGCGTAAGGGGATCGATCCTCCATAGATTGGCACTGTGGTTTCAAGCACTTAGCCAACGGATTCCTGTTTTCGGTCTCAGGGTGGACCGACCCAAGGGCAACTCGAAGGGAAATTGCCTAGCACAATGTCGCAAACACCTGCACAGCGAACCTTCCGAAACCCGCAAATTAAAGGGACTTAGCGTGGCATCCCGATTGCTCTTGGAATAGTAGCCTCTCTCGCTATGGGGCAAATGTGGGTCTACTGTGAATTGAACCTAAAGGAGGGTTCGTTCCTTGAAAATGCGTATTGCTTCGCTGTCACTGCTCGCTCTGTGTCTGACATTGGCTGCTGTTCCGGCCATGGCGCAAGGCTCCTATAACAATGGTCCGGCCAATGGCCAGATCGATGCTTGGACTATCAACTTCGGTTTCACGGTTAGCGACAGCTTCACGGTCAGCGGCGGCGGCGGCTCGCTGAGTAGCGTCGCGTTCAACGCTTGGCTGGATCCTGGCGACAGCATTTCGAACGTCGAAGTGCAGATCGGCAGCTCGGCTTTTGGTAACACACTGTTTGACGGAACCGTCAGCCTGACCCAGTCCGGTTGCAGCACCAACGGTTTCGGTTTCGACGTTTGCAAAGAGTCCGGTAACTTCAGCGGCCCGGCACTGGGCAACGGAAACTACTGGCTGACCCTGGGCAACGCCAGCGTCCCGAGCGGCGATCCTACTTACTGGGATGAGAACTCCGGCGTAGGTTGCACTTCGCCTGGTTGCCCGTCCATCGCGCAGGAAAACACGGTTGGCTCGATTCCTTCGGAATCCTTCACCGTGGGTTGGGGCTCCAGCACCACCAGCACCAGCACCAGCACCTCCGGCACGACTCCTGAGCCCAGCAGCATCATGCTGTTCGGTTCTGGCATCCTCGGCCTGGCCGGCATTCTGCGCCGCAAGCTGTTCTAATTCACCCGACCCTTCCCCCAGGTCATTTCAAGCCGGAGCCCAGTGCTCCGGCTTAATTTTTGCTCTGACCTCGAGGCGGGAAGGCGCGCCGTCAGCAGCTCGCTGCCCGAACGCTCCCTTTCCTTTTGTTCGTGCGCAGCGGATGCCGATTGCCGATTGACTCAATGGGCCATCGGTCGGGAATTGATCAAGTATACTCGTGCCCAAACCAGCTAAGTGCTCGGCTATAGATTGGGCGCACGCGGTCGAACGGGGACAAAATGGGCGGGCTTTCCAAGACACAGACCGGCTACCGTATTTTGGGATTCTTGGTCCTGCTGGGATCGTGCGTTCGCATCTTCGTATGTTTCCAGCACAATCCCATGGATTATCTTTGGTCGGATCCTCTGCGGCATTGGATGAACGGAGTCGCGTTTCCCAAGGGTGGTTATACCGGCACTTCGGACCCGATTTTGTATCAGGTTTACATTTCTGCTCTGCACAGACTCACCGCCGACAACCGGACCCTGGTGGCCCTGGCTTCTGCGGTTCTTTCCGTGTTAATGCCTTGGACGTACTATCGCGCCGCGCGTGAGTTTGGACTGCGGAAGGTCGCAGCGCTCTGGGTGTGGGTACTGATCGCATGGACGCCGTCACTCTTCACCCTCTACCACTACATCATGATGGAGACGCTGTTGATCTTTGTCGAAGGCGTCGCTCTGTGGATGACAGCGCGCTATCTGCGGAAGGGAGGCGGCACGGCTTTTCTAGTTTCAGTTTTCTTCTGGATGCTGGCCTGCCTCACCAAACCGACGGTGATCCCTCTGGCGGGAGTTTGTCTTCTGTGGAGCTGGTGGAAGAAGGCCCCTTCGCTGCGGACTATCGCTGCGGCGCTTGTTTTGGCCGGGGTCCTGGTCCTCCCTTCGGCAATTCGCTCGAAGATCGGCCTGGGTTTTGTCGCACCCTTTGGCAACACTTGGCTAACCAAAATCCAGCACCGGTCGGGGGCAAGAACTATCTATGTCCACTTCTACCACAGTAGCCGTGAGTACTTCCATGTCCACTCGCATTCCAGCCAATACGACCTGCTCTTCGGTTCCCCCAGTTGCTATATAGAACCATTGTGGCCCTTGAGCCACTGGGAGATACGGCGAGCCTATAAGGATTCCTGGACCACCCTTACGGTGAACTCGGCGCACGGGTCTGGAGACTGGGAAAACGCTTACAATTCGTTGCATGTCGGTTGGCGGGAGTGGTTGGCCCAGTGGCGTGAAAATGTCGTGCTGTTCTTGTTTGCTCCCTCCTGGCCCGAAACCGCGATGCATGAGTGGGATGGATGGTTAACCTATGTGACCCGTTGGATGTGGGCGCCTTTAATTGTTTTTGTGCTGGTGAGCAATGTCGGAGAATTCCGGCGCCGCTGTTTTGACCTGGTTCCCGTGGCCGTTACGCTGTTCACCTTGTTCCTCGCACTGCAAAATGTGGCCACCACGGAAGGGCGGTACCGCAAGCCGGTTGAACCGCTGCTGCTGCTCAACTTGGTTTGGGCAGTGCGGAGCAACCGGACGGTTGGTGCAGCCATGGGAGAGATCGCCAACCCCTGAGGTAATCGCTTTCTTCGTCAGGAAATCGGATATACTCGGGGCCACCAAAAGGAGGAGTGTGGCTTCCGTCGGCGTCAGTCCTCAAGCAGGAACTCAAAGCCCTAACAAATTCCTCTTTAACGACTCACCCCAGCGGACATTTCTGCTCAGCCTGGTGTTGGTGGTCGTCGTGGTCGCGGTTTATTCCCAGGTACGTAACCACCCGTTTTGCAATCTCGACGATTATCTCTACGTCGTGGAGAACGCGCATGTGCACGACGGCTTAACCTGGAAGACAGTGATCTGGGCTTTCAGTTGCTTTACGATGGCCAATTGGATTCCCCTAAGCTTCCTGTCTCACGCCTTGGACTATCAGCTTTTCGGACTCGCGCCCGCCGGACATCATCTTGTAAATGTAATGTTCCACGCCATGGACACCGTGCTCGTGTTTATGGTGCTCAAGCGGGCCACCGGATATGCCGGCCGCAGTTTCATGGTGGCTGCCCTTTTTGGCTTACACCCGATGAATGTGGAGCCCGTAGTCTGGGTGGCAGAACGTAAAACCATGTTGAGCATGGTCTTCTTCTTGCTCGCCTTGGGCGCCTACCGATGGTATGTGCAAGAGCCGCGAATATCGCGCTTCCGATGGGTGGTCATCCTGTTCGCTGTGGGATTGCTGGCGAAGCCCCAGATTATTACCCTGCCGTTCGTTTTGTTGCTGTGGGACTACTGGCCGCTGCAGCGTACACCTCCAGCCGCAGCCCGGGGTCCCTCTATTTGGGTATGGATCACATCTAACACCAAAAAGTTCTCCGGGCTAGTGCAGGAAAAGGTGCCCCTGCTGATTCTGTGTGCCATGGACGCAATGATTGCGCTCGCCACCCAAGAGTCGGCGCAACGGCAGTATCAGCCGGCGCTCTGGCTCCGTTTAGAAAACGCGATTTATTCCTACTATCGTTATGTCGAAAAGGCTTTCTGGCCCCGCAACATGGCGCCGGAGTATCCCCTATCCGGGAGTGCGCTAAGCGCGTGGCAGATCGGCGGCGCTTTGACGTTTCTGCTGGCCGTGACCGCGCTGGTCGTGGTCGCCCGGCGATATCGCTATCTGCCCGTCGGCTGGTTCTGGTTCCTGGGCACTCTGGTGCCGACGATAGGCCTGGTGCAGGTGGGCAGACAGGCGCTAGCGGACCGCTATGCTTATGAAGCCTACCTGGGTTTGTTCATCATGGTTTGCTGGGGCGTGGCGGACTGGGCGAAGCAGCATCATATTCCGGTCAATTGGCTTGCCGGCGCCAGCGCCGTCGTCCTGCTGGCACTGAGTTTGGTTACCTATCGTCAGATCGGCTATTGGAAAGACAATCTCACCCTGTGGAGGCACGCGGCGGAAGTGGTGCCCAACCATTGGACGGCAGAAACCAATATTGGCGTGCTGCTACTGAAGCAGGGCAAAGCGGCCGAGGCCATGCCCCATTTCCGGCTAGCGGTGTCTCTGTATCCTTACGAAGCGGTGAGCAATATGGAAGTTGGCTATGACGAACAAACCCGGGGAAATTACCGGGAGGCGATCGCCCACTACCAGAATGCGCTACGCGACTTCAATCTGGAGGATGCGGGCCGCGCCCAGGTCTGGACAAATATGGGCGTGTGTTACCGCGAATTGGGAGATCTGAAGAAGGCGCGGGAGAGCTTCGCAACGGCTTCCATGTTGCGCCCCAACAAATGATTCGAGACCCGGCTTGCCGACGTCCGGCCCCGCCGAAACTACTTTGTGGCCGAACCGGTAGCAATCAACCTGCCGACCGCCGTAGCCCAGATTCTCACCGCCGGAACGGATACGGATTGACCCACTGCAGACCGCGATTGATGAGCAAGAATTTCGACGGGTCGGACAGATCCATTCGGCGAAGACTTGCCGTTATCTGATGACCGTCGAGCGAAGTCCCTTTCAGGGTCATGCGGTCCGGCTTAAGATTCTCGAACGAAAAGGTCGCGTGCCGGTGCGGCTCATCGTACTCCCACATGGTGAATCTCTGGGTTTCCGGGCGGAGCTGTAGATAATACAACTGCTGGCTATCGTCCATGGTCTGGATGGTCAGCAGCTCGGGAGCGTCGAGAATCACCCGCTGCCAGCGTTGGGTGTCAGTAATGAGGGGAGGCCGCAGTACATTGTCAACTGCGAACTCCTCGACCGCCCAAATGCCGCGGACCGGCGGCGGCAGATAGGTCTCATTCTTGATGGCGTCGGTACGTGCCTGAGTTCCACAGACAATGATGGCGCCTATTCCAATTCCCAACTGAAGCAGCAAAACGCCTTTGTTAAGTAGCTTGTCTTTGAACAGCGGCGTAGCCGGCGTGAGCTGCACCTTGCGATTGAACACGAACAGGTCGAGTAGCCGCCGCATATCGGGCAGCAGCAGGAACAGGCACATGAGGACCAGGTGAATGGAGTAGATCTTCCGGGGTACGTCATAGCACAGGTTCAACATGAGCACATTGCTCATGACGGCGACCGTGATCAGCGATCCTAGGACGGTAAATTGAGGCAGGATGAGAAGTAGCCCACCCAACATTTCCCCAATCCCGCCAAAGACGCTATAGGCGTGCGAGGCCCCCATGAATGCCCACAACAAGCCCATGGGCGAGGTCTGACCATAGGTATCGACCAGCCGGGCATACGAGATCTCGGCAAACTGCATGCGATACAGCTTGTTCAAACCGTAGCTGATCATGGCCACCGCCACGATCATGCGCACCAGGATGCGCAGCCACTGATAAAGCACCCGGTAGTTCGTCCGTTTTCTGTCCAGCAAAGACCAGACGATGGTAGCGACGGCAGCCACCACGGCGATGCAGAACAGCAACACGTAGTCGTAGATCTGGTCGCCGCTGCCATTGGCTATTTCCGTAAACGGTCCGGACAATTGCAGCACATGCTCACCCACCCAAGGCACGACCACGTGCCACATGTCCCGTAGCGGATTGCTGTATTTTACGAAGGCGCCAAGAGAACCCACTGACCGCGGGTAGACGTACAGGAGGAAATAAGAAAATGTGAATCGGAAAGCAATCCGGGTGGCGAGTGACCAGCTCGACGTATCCTGGGGCGCGGAAACCGGTGTTTCCTGTTGCACCTGCGGTATCATGAGGCCCTCTTATGTGGAACAGTTATTCCTTGTCGTCCGGGGCGCGGGAACATTGGCTGCGTGGCCCGCGGAACCAGAAGCTCAGGCATTTTCCCTCGAATGGAGACTTTGTGCAACTGGCTTTGGCCATGGAACGATTGCGGCCGGCCACGGCGAGCTTGGGGTCCTAGGGCTTGTGCCCGGCGGCCGACTGGCGGAGCGCGGCCGACATCCGGATGTACTTCGCGAATTGCACCTGATCACCCAGGTCGCGATACGCGACCGCCATGTTCTGATACAGCTTGGCCTGTTCCAGAGGGTCGTCCATTCCGGCCACCGCCACCTTGTAGAGCCGGATGGCCTCTTGCGGATTCCCGTGCTGGTGCTCGTAAATGGCAAGCATCAGACTGGAGGTAGGTTCGGAGGGGAGAATCGCCAGTGCCGCCCGGTAATGGGCCACGGCCTGCTCGGTGTGGCCCTGGCTGGCCAACAGACCGGCTACCATGTCTTCGGCAACCCAGTTGTTTTGGGTGACCTGCAAAGCCCGCGACCACATGGCTAGATTGTCGTCCCAGTAACGAATCTGACGATAGGTAACCGCCGTCAGGGCCACCAAGACGAGTACGCTGATACTGGGCAGAAGCGCGGCGGGAAGTCGCTTTTGCTTGGCCCAGTCCGCCACCCCCCAGCAGACCAGGATGAACAGGCCGAGAAACGCTTGGTAGGCATAACGGTCAGCCAGTGATTGCCGGCCAACCTGGATGATAATACCCACCGTCGGCACCATGGTTCCCAGGAACCAGAACCATCCCACGGGCAGGTAGCGATAGCGGTAGCCGACCATCACCAGGGCAGTAATGCTCAGCAAGAAAAGCGAGGCGAGAAGCACCTGCCACACCGGCAGCAAAGTTCCCGGGTGGGGATACAGGATCGCCAGCTTGGAAGGCCAAAACGCCTTCTGCACATAGCGCACATAGGCGACCAGCGCATTTTCAATCCGGATGGGAAAGGTATAAGCCCAGGACCCGGGATGGCCGACGTGTTGCGCCTTCATGGTCGCCAGGGCGCTGCCGGCGCACAGCACCATAAGCGGCGCTTTTTCCCACAACAGCCATTTGAGGTTTCTGGCCGGCAAGGGCGGCAACGGTTCGTCTTCGCGCCCCGGGTGTCCGGCAAACATTCGCCGCAAAGGCCAGTAGTCCCACAACAGCAGCACGCAAGGCAAAGTGATAATTTGCGGCTTGGACATCAGACCGCAGGCGAACAGAAACGCGACGACAGCATAGCGGCCCACTGCAGGCTGCCGCGCATACCACCGGTAGGCTGCCAGGGCGAGGAGGAAGAAAAATGTGCTGAGCAGGGTCTTTCGCTCCGCCACCCAGGCCACCGCTTCCACGTTGATGGGATGCAAGGCAAACAGCGCCGCCACCATGAAACTGCGTCCCAGATAACCTGTCGCCTGCAGCAAAACCCAAAACAGCAGCACCGCATCGATCACGTGCCAAATCATGTTCATTTCATGATGGCCGGCGGGATCGATTCCGTAGATCTGGCAATCCACCGCATGCGACAACCAGGTCAGCGGATGCCAGTTGCTATCGTCAAGCGTCGTGAAGGCCCACTTGATGGTGCTCCAGGTCAAGCCTTCCTGCACATGGAGATTCTCATAGACATATCCGTGGTCATCAAGGTTTGAGAAGGGATGATGCAGCACCGGAAGATAAAGTATGACAGTGACAGCGATCAGCAGAAGGCTGAGAGCGATGGCCCACTTATGTTGCGCAGTGAACCAGCCAAACCTGGGCCGGGAAACGGTTTCCGGCGCTGCAATCAACCCCGCACTATTCATTGGTGCTCCCTAATCGCGGCGATTATATCCGAGCACCTTGCCCAGCGGCTGTGACGTGGTTCACAACGGCGGGCCAATATCGCTCGTCGGCATACGGCAAAAGAACCAGCTGATTCAGCGGGCGAGCAGGGGGAGAAAACTGCATCCCATCCCCGACCTGAACTACTGGGCCAGAATACGGTCGGCGGTCCGGCGTGCTTGGCCGATGTCCGGCGACAGAAGCTCGGCCTTTCGGGTCGCTTCCTGGGCAGGGAGCGACTGTCCGCCTTTTTTCAAGGCCTGGGCCAGCAGCAGGTACCCGAAATCCGACGGCTGGATTTGCATTGCCTGAGAGTACGCCCCGATAGCTCTTGCGAGGTCGCCGGATTTCTGTTCAGTCACTCCCAGGCTGATCCAATAGCCGGCGAACTCCGGGTTCCACTTCACTGCTTGCTCAAAGCTCTGCAGCCCGTCCGGGTAGTCTCCCAACTCGCGATAGGCGTAACCCAAATTGTTGTACGCCCTCGCCATCAGCTTAGGGTCCCGGGCAAACGTTATCGCCGCCTTGTAGCGCTCAATGGCCTGCGGCAAACTTCCTCGGGATTGTTCGTAGGTACCGAGGTTCAGATTAACGTTGGGATCGGTGGGATTGAGGGCTGCGGCGGCGCGAAAGTGCGGGACCGCAGCCGCCATGCTGCCCCCTTTCAAAAGCGCCGTCCCTAGATTGTTCTCCGCTAGCCAATTTCCGCTGGTGACCCGCAAGGCGTGCTTCCACAGGGTGATATGGTCGTTCCAATACCCGACCTGGCGATAGGTAACAGACATCAAGGCCAGCAAGATCGCGACGCTGACGCCGGGAAGCAACGCCGCGGAAAGCCGTTTTTCCGAGACCCATTCGGCTGCGCCCCAACAGATCATTATGAACAGGCCGACCAACGGCAGATAGGCATACCGATCGGCCATTGCCTGAGTGCCCACTTGCACCAATCCAATCATGGGAACCAACGTCCCCAGGAACCAGAACCAACCTACGGGAAGATAGCGCTGGCGTCTGGCCGCGACGACCCACGCGGTCACCGCGAGCAAGAAAAGAAATGCTCCCCCGATTTGCCACGCATTCAGCGAATCTCCCGGATAGGGATAGAAAGGCGCAAGGCGTGATGGCCAAAAGGCCTTTTCCACATATCGAGCGTAGGAGACAAGCGCGTTCTCCAGCCGCATGGAGCGAGCATAGAAGCTGTTGGCTCCGCCCGCCGTCTGCGCCTTCATGGTGATGACGGCACTGGCGGCGCAAAGTCCAAGCAGCGGGACCTTCTCCCAGATCAGGTAGGACAATGGCTGGCTAGGAATTGCCGCTCCAGGTGGGTCCGGGGCGCGAGGCGCATCGGCGGCAAACGAAAATCGCTGCAGAGGCCAGTAGTCCCACAACAACAGCACGAAAGGCAGCGTGATCACCTGCGGTTTGGCCATCAGTCCCATGGCGAACAAACCTGCCACCACGACGTAGCGGCTATCGCGCGGTTCACGCGCGTACCAGCGATAAGCTCCCAACGTCAGCAGGAAAAAGAACATGCTGAGCAGGTTCTTGCGCTCGGCAATCCAGGCCACGGATTCGACATTGCTGGGGTGAAGCGCGAAGAGTGCGGCTACCATCCAGCTCCGGCCGACGTATCCGGTTGCCCGTTGCAACACCCAAAACAGCAGCAACGCGTTTAGCACATGGAATAGGACATTCACGTCATGAGGACCGGCGGGATCCAGGCCGAATAGCTGGCAATCGAGCGCATGAGACAGCCACGTGATCGGATGCCAGTTGGCCGCATACAAAGTCACGAAGGCCCATTTGACGGTCTCCCAATGCAGCCCAGATCGAACGTGGAGGTTGTCGAAGACGTAATCGGCGTCGTCAAAATTCGCAAATGGCTGAGCATGGACCGGGTAATAAACGGCGACGGTGGCGATGACCAGAAGCAGGCCAAGAAGGATGAATTGCTGGCGCGGGGAGGCGGCGAAGCTGGGAAGACGGGAATGACCCTGCTGCGCAGGACTCAAATCAACAGAAGCCACTCGTCCTCCCTGGGTTCGATGGTCATTGCGCGAGCCGCGCCCCTCATTCTACAAAGCTCGTAGGCAATCTCCAAGGCGGGGCGAACGCGGGCCTAGTGGGCCGAGCGCGCGCCTCGCTCACGCGAAGACAGCGACGCGAGAAATCGTCGAAGATTGAACTCGACTTCAATGCCTCACCCTGGCGGCGGCCGCGAAGCACTCGCGGGCGTGTTCCTCATCTCCCAATTGGCGATAGGCGCGGCCCATGCTGTTCAACGCCGCAACCTTGAGCTCGGGATTGCGGGTGATGCTGACTACTTTCTTGTATTGCTCGATGGCCGCGCTCCAATCGCCGTGCTGTTGCTCGTAGGCGCCGATGTTCATGTTGCTGATGGGATCGGCGGGATAGATTTCCGCCGCTTTGAAGAAGTGCGGGATGGCTTCGTCGGCCCGTCCTTGAACCTGCAGAGCCCGGCCCAGATTGTTCTCAGCCAGCCAATTGCGATCCGTCACTTGCAGAGCGTGCGACCAGAGGGTCACATTGTCCTGCCAATATCCGACCTGGCGATAGGCGACTGCACTCAGTGCGATCAGCGCCGCAACGCTAACGGCGGGCAAGATGGCGGCAGGAAAATGTTTTTCCTCAATCCAGTCCGTCACTCCCCAACAGGTCATGATGAATAGGCCGACGAAGGACAGGTAGGCATAGCGATCGGCCATCGCCTGAGTGCCCACTTGCATGAGTCCGATCATCGGAACCATGGTCCCCAGGAACCACAGCCACCCTACTAACAGATAACGCCGACGAATACGCTCGACGCACAATGCGCTGATCGCCAGCAGGAGAAGCAACGCGCCGTACACCTGCCACGACTTCAAGGATGCGCCGGGATGCGGATAAAAGAGCGCCAGGTGGGAAGGCCAAACCGCCTTGATCAAATAGCGCGCGTACGAGACCAGCGCATTTTCGAGACGAACGGAAAGGTCAAACGCACTGGTCGCTCCTCCCGTGCTCTGGGCTGTCATGGTGATCAGAGCGCTCGCCAGCGAAAGAGCGAGCAGCGGAAGTTTTTCAACGACCAGCCAGGAAAGTTTTTTCTCCGGGAAGAGTGTGGCCGAAGATGTTGCCGGGACAAATCTCTCCTTGCCGAAAGACAGCCGTCCCAGCGGCCAGTAATCCCACAGCAAAAGAACGAAGGGCAGCGTGATCACCTGCGGCTTGGCCATCAATCCCAGCGCGAACAGGATCGCAACCACTGCGTAAGGACCCATGCGAGGTTTACGCGCGTACCATCGATAAGCCCCCAGAGCCAGCAGAAAAAAGAACATGCTGAGCAGGTTCTTGCGCTCCGAGATCCACACCACCGACTCGACATTGATGGGGTGCAAGGCAAACAAGGCCGCCACCATGAAACTGCGGCCGGTGAAGCCCGTCGCTCGCTGCAAGAGCAGGAACAGCAGCAGCACATTCAGCACATGCAACAGCAGGTTGACGTCATGCGGACCGCCAGGGCTCAGATCGAAGAGTTGGCAATCCAGCGCGTGCGAGAGCCAGGTCAGGGGATGCCAGTTGGCGGCCGCGTAGGTGGTGAACGCCCAGCGCACGGTGTCCCAGTCCAATCCGGTTTGCACATGAATGTTGTTGGTGATGTATTCGCCGTCGTCGTAGTTGACGAAGGGAAAGTGATTGACCCGGGAATACAGCGCAACCGTGGCGGCGACGAGCAGTAGGCCAAGCAGAAGCGTCTGCTTCCACGACGAGGCGAACGAGGTCGATGGGAGCCGGGATTGAATGGTCTCGTTAGCTTTCAAGCCAGCCGGATTCAATCGTCCTCCGCCCACTCTGAGGCTCGGCGCCACAAAATGCCAACGCCTTAGGCCCAGCAACCCGGGTATGCTGTTCCGGGCTGAAGCCGTGTTACTGAGACGCTCTCAGACGCGGGCCTGGGCGGGCTCTACGACCGTTGGCGATTCTAGTCAGAATGCAGCTTTTTCGCCGTCGCGAAGCACTCGCGGGCCTGTTCGTCATCGCCCAGAGCGTGATACGCACGGCCCATGTACTCCCAGGCCTTGATCTTCAATCCCGGACTGGTGGTGAGAACGATCGTCTTCTTGTAACCCTCGATCGCCTCCGGCAGGTTTCCATGCTGTTGTGCATAGTAGGCGATGTTGAAATTGCTCATGGGATCGATGGGGTGAATCTCGGCGGCCTCGCGGAAGTGGGGGATAGCTTCTTCCAGCTGCTTGCGCTCCAGCAGCGCTCCCCCTAAGTCGTCCTGAGCGATGTAATTCGGACCGGTGACCTGTACCGTGTGTGTCCACAAAGTGACATTGTCTGCCCAGTAGCCGATCTGCCGACGGGCCGTAATCGTCAGCGCCAACAGCACGGCAACACTCACCGCCGGCAAGACTGCAGCGGGAAGATGATTCTCTGCGGACCAATCCGCCACTGCCCAGCACACCATGATGAACACGCCCAGCAGAGGAAGATAGGCATAGCGATCAGCCATGGCCTGCCGGCCCACCTGTACCAGGCCGATCATGGGAATCAACGTTCCCACGAACCACAGCCAGCCCACCAGCAAATAGCGCCGAGGCCGGCGCTCGGCTACCCACATCGACACCACCAGCAGGACCACCAATGCGCCGTAAACCTGCCAGGCCCGCAGCGAGCCTCCGGGGTGGGGATACATGGGCGCGAGATGCGCCGGCCACGCAGTCTTAGCCAGGTATCGCACATAGGAGACGACGGCGTTCGACAGCCGGACCGACAGCGGGTACATTCCCAGCGGGACCACGGCGCCCGCCGCCCGCTGTGCCTTCATGGTCATCGCGGCGCTGGCCGCGGCAATGGCGAAGAGCGGAAGCTTCTCCTCAACCAAGGCGCGAAAGCTTCTGGCCGGAAACGCGGCTGCAGCTTGGCCTGCTACAGGATCGGAAGCGAAGGACATTCTCTGCAACGGCCAGTAGTCCCAAAGCAGCAGTACGAAAGGCAGAGTGATGATCTGCGGCTTGGCCATCAGCCCCAGCGCGAACAGGACGGCGACGGTGGCATAGCGAGCGATGCCCGGCTTGCTCGCATACCACCTATAAGCGCCCAGCGCGAGCAGAAAAAACAACATGCTTAGCAAGGTCTTGCGTTCCGAGATCCACACTACCGATTCCACATTGATGGGATGCACGGCGAACAGCGCCGCAACCATGAAACTGCGTCCGGCAAAACCCGTAGCCCGCTGCAGCACCCAAAACAGCAGCAGGGCGTTCACCACGTGCAGCAACAGGCTGGTTTGGTGATGGCCGGCGGGATCCATGTCGTACAGTTCAAAGTCCAGCGCATGTGACAGCCAGGTCAGCGGATGCCAGTTGCCGGCATCGTAGGTAACGAACGCCCAACTAACCGTGTCCCAGTTCAATCCGGACTGAACGTGAACGTTCTCGGTAACGTAAACGTTGTCGTCATAGTTGACGAAGGGATGACTCTTGACCGGATAGTAAAGTGCAATCGTGAGGATGATGAGCAGAAGGCCGTAAACGTAGAGCTGTTTGCCGGGCGAAATAAGCAGGCCGACGGGGCGGGACTGTATCTGCTTTCCAGGTTGCAAATCGACAGAACCCACCGTTTCCCCTTCGCTGGACGAGTATATCCGATTGTTTGCTGGTCGCTCTTCGCTCTTCGCTCTTCGCTTTTTGCCGGCAGCCCAATGCCAGACATTTCATATCTTGAGCGAAGCTCGCTGATTTTGCGCTCTACAGCTCGTGAACAACGCGGATTCCATTCGCAAGCGAAAGGCGAAGGGCGAACAGCGAGTAGCGGCCTACGGCGCCAACGCGTAGTATCCCTGGCGAGCGTGGATTTCCAGCTTCTGCGGAGTCTGTACTTCCACCCGCAGCGCATGGAAACCGGGCCGGGCTTGGGGAGGGAATGACACATAATACTGCGCTCGCAGGTCCTGCTCGATCTGGGCGAACGCTGCCGACAAATCCTGACTGGACGCCGCGACGTAGAAACGGCCGCCTGTCTGGTTCGCCAACTCTTGCAAAATCCGGTCGCCGCGACTGATCGAGCGCTGCGGGTGCAGGGTCAATCCGTAAATCTGAATCTCGCTGCGCTGAGCGATGGCGATGACATCCGCCAATCCGCGAAAGCTCTGGGTGTCATCGCCGTCGCTGAGGACGATGATGGCGCGATGAACTAGCTGTTTGTCGTCCTGCGCGGAAAATTGGCCGGTACACGCGGAATAAAGCGCGTCAAAAAAGCGCGTGCCCCATCCCGGCTGCTGAAGGTGCTGGACCGCGTCGATCAACTGTTGACGGTTCGCGGTGGGAGTCTGCCAGACGCGAACGTTTCCGCCGAAAGCCATCACGAAGGCGTTGTCGGTTTGGGGCCGCATTACGCGGTCGAGGAAATTGAGCGCCGCCGTCTTTTCGTCGGGCAGGACTCGTTTGACGGAATCGCTGGTGTCCACAACCATTCCCAGCCGCAGGGGCAGATTGTCGTCGCGTTCGAAATCGGTGAAGCGTGGTACCGGCGACTGGTCGTCGAGAATACGAACGTCGGCTGGGGAAAGGTTCTGTACCAGGCGGCCTTGTTCGTCGGCGACAGTGAATTGCAGTCTGACCTCGGGCACGTCGTGGTGAAAGGTGTATCCGGGTGTATTGGCAGGAAGGTAGTTGGTCGTTTCCGGAAGAACAGGAAGCGGCGGTAGGAACGCGGCGGCAGCGCGGCCGTCATAGTCGGCTAAGTTTGCTGCACTAGTGGACGAACCCGGATCGACGGCTGAGCTATCGAATCTGCCTGCCGCCCACTCGCCAATTCCTGCCAGCGTGACCCCACTCAAAGCGAGCGACAACCCGGTGATGAGCACCGAACTCCGCACAAAGGAGTTATCGGCTACTCGCCCGAGCAGCTTGAAAGGAAGCAATAGTTGGCGGGCACGAACGCGGGCAAAACGACCGAGCGCTTCGATCTCCAGAGGCCCTGATTGGCGCTTGCTACAAGAAGGCCGACAGCTTGCCGGACGATGTGCACCGGCCCCGATAACTGGGCCCACGGTGCACTCCCACTCCACGAATGCTGATTGGAGCCAGGATGCAACGATTCGGTTAGCCGGCAAACCCTTCCCTAGCGATTTTCTTGCCAGCCGCCCTAGCGGCTACCATCCCCCTGGGTGGCAGGGCCAGCCTTGGCCGCCCGTCCTGTAGTAACCTATGTAAAGAAGTAAATGCCCTCGGAAAAAGTATTAATCGTCGATGACGAAAAGCTGGTTCGTTGGTCTCTGCGCCAAAAGTGTGAAGAGTGGGGTTACCACGTACTTGAGGCCGACAACGGCGCGGCTGCGCTGCGCGTGGCCCACAACGAGTCTCCCGATCTCGTGCTGCTCGACGTGCGTCTGCCCGACGCCAGCGGAATTGAACTCCTCGAACAACTGAAGAAATCCGGCGACGCGCGCGCCGTCATCATGATCACCGCCGATCCGCAACTGGAGGACGTGAAGACGGCGCTGAAGCTGGGCGCCTACGATTTTGTCGGCAAGCCGCTCGACTTCGACGAGTTGGAAGTGGCAGTCAAGAACGCCATTGAGGCTACCCGCCTGCGTTCGGAAGTGGAATCGCTGCGCGGGGAAATGCGCCGTCGCACCGGCTATCACAACGTGATTGGCGTCTCGCAAAAAATGTCGGAACTGCTCGGCTTCGTCCATAAGATAGCCAGCAGCGAGGCGACCACGATTCTGGTGCAGGGCGAAAGCGGGACCGGAAAAGACCTCATCGCCAAGGCCATTCACTATCAAAGCCGCCGGCAGGAAAAGCCCTTCGTTGCCATTAACTGCTCGGCCATTCCCGAGACCTTAATGGAGGCCGAACTCTTCGGCCACGAACGCGGTGCATTCACCGACGCCAAGGCCATGAAGAAGGGCCTGTTCGAGATGGCCGATGGGGGCACGCTTTTCCTGGACGAGATTGGCGAACTGTCGCCGCTGTTGCAGGCTAAACTGCTGCGCGTGCTGGAAGACCAGGTGATTCGCCGGGTGGGCGGCGTGCGCGACATGCAGGTGGATGTGCGGGTGATTGCGGCTTCAAACCGCGACCTGGAGCGGGCAGTGCGCGACAACACCTTCCGTCAAGACCTGTATTACCGGCTGGCCATTATCTCCATCTTTCTGCCGCCGCTGCGCGAACGCAAAGAAGATATTCTGCCGTTGGTGGAATTCTTCATCGAGCGCTATAACCGCACGTTCCGCAAGAAAATCACCGGCATTACCGACGAGAGCCGCCGGCTGATGCTCAAGTATGACTGGCCGGGAAATGTCCGCGAGTTGAAGAACGCAGTCGAGCGCGCCATGATTTTGGAGGACGAGAACCAGCTCCGTCCCGACTACCTGCCCTTTGCCGTCGCTCAACAACATTCGGCCTTCACCGCGTTCGAACTATCGTCGGGCAATAACAATGGCGGTGTAGTGGGCAAGGCATTGCCCGACGGCCGCAGCCTGCCCAAGCTGGAGATCCCCGAGGGTGGTACTTCTCTGGAGGAAGTGGAACGCGAGCTGGTAGACCTGGCGATGACGCAGGCCAACGGAAATCAGACCCATGCCGCCAAGCTGCTCGATATCAGCCGCGACGCGCTGCGCTACAAGCTGAAGAAGTTCGGCCTGATTCATGTGGAAGAAGACGAACCTTCAGCGGCCACCTCGTAGCCTGCGCTGACGGGCCACTCTCTAACCGTCCTCCCGGGATACATCGGTAAGGAGCCAATGCGAAAGCTGGTCGTCGCTATCGTCGTGATCGTTGTCCTGGTGGCCGGAATGGTATTGGCACTCCCCCACCTGGTCGACGTGGACCGGTACCGAGGACAGGTACAGGCCGAATTACAGAAGCGGCTCAATCGACCGGTGCAACTGGGGCAGCTGTCGCTGAGTGTTTTCCCCCTCAAGGTCAAGGCGTCGAATGTCATCATCGGTGACGATCCCAGCTACCACAGCAATGTGCCGTTCGCGCAGGTGGCGGAACTGGACCTCAGCGTCAAACTGTTTCCGCTGCTGACCGGGAAGGTTGAGGTCACGAGCCTGCAGATGAAGCGGCCCCAGATCGAGTTGATCTGTAACGCACAGGGCGTATGGAACTTTTCGACGGCGGGAAACTTTCCCGCCGCCGCTGCGGCTAGTCAGGCAGCGCCCAGCCAACCACGGCCGCCGGCTACTGCCGCTCAGCCCCGCGAGTTCGCCCTCGGCGAGCTGAAAATCAGCGACGGCCAAATCGCCATCAGCAACGATCAGAAGCGCCAGTCGCGCGCGATCTACGACCACATTGATGTGACGCTGAAGAACTACGCGCCGGGCCAGCCCTTCGCACTTGATCTTACGGCCCACCTGCCGGGCAGCGGCCCGCAGACTCTTCGTGTGACTGGAAATGGCGGCCCGATCGATAACGCCAACATCGCGAGTACAGCGTTCAAGGGAACTTTGAAACTGGATGAGGTTTCGCTTGTCGCGGCCCAGACTTTCATGAACCAATCTGCGCTGGAAGGAACGGATGCGACCATCTCGGGATCCATAAACCTCTCCAATGCGGGTGGAAAGATTACGGCGGATGGTTCGCTGAAGCTTGAGAAGGTGGTCATTCACCGGGTCGAGGTTGGATATCCGATCGTCGCCGATTTCGACTTGACCGACGACCTCACCAGCGACGTGCTTCAGATTAGAAAGGGAGCGGTCAAGCTAGGCTCGACTCCGGTCTGGCTGAATGGAATGGTTGAAACGCGGGCGCATCCCAACCTCGTGGACGTGAATGTGAGCGCGTCCAATGCGTCGATCCAGGAAGCGGCCCGCCTGGCGGCGGCGTTCGGCGTCGCCTTCAATCCTAACGCCAAGATCTCTGGACAAGTGACGGCCAACATTCGGGCGCAAGGTCCGACTGACAACTTGGGATTCAATGGCAGCTTGAATGTTAGAAGCCTGGAAGTCACTGGCAAGCAGATTCCGCAACCGGTGCGCGTGTCGTCTGTCGACCTGACGATGACACCGCAGCACATTCAATCCAACCATTTCACCGCAACCTCAGGCGCGACATCGTTGGCGGTGCAGGTGGCGATCGCGCAATACACCAGCAACTCGCCGAACATCGATGCGTCACTGAAGACCAGTAACGGCAAAGTCGATGAGTTGCTGAATATCGCTAAGGCTTATGGCGCCGGCGGAGTTGAGGGCATGAGCGGGAGCGGCGGCATCAGCATCGACCTTCATGCCAGCGGCCCCATCAAGCGTACCGCCGCGATGAAGTTCAGCGGCAGCGGCGCGCTGCAGGATGCTTCGCTAAAGATGCCGTCTCTGACCAAGCCGATCGATGTCCGCGGCGCGAACCTGCAGTTCAGCCAGAATTCCGTGAACCTGACGGACCTCTCGGCGTCGCTGGGATTGACCCACGCCAGCGGCAATCTGAGCATTGCGAATTTTAAGGCGCCGCGGCTGACCTTCGCGCTTTCTGCCGACCAGCTGAACGTAATCGAACTGGAGCAAATTGCCGCCGGATCGAGTCAGAAACCACCGGCCAAAAAGAGGGCTGAAGCGTCATGGAGCCTGGTTCCCACGGCCGATGCCGCGTCCGCTGCAACCGCGCAGCCCAGCTTCCTGCAAATGGCGACGGGCACGGGCACGTTGACCGTTGGCACCATCGTCTATGAGCAGACCGTGCTGACCGGCGTGCGCTCCACGGTCGCGCTGAATCATGGCATCATTCAGCTCAATCCGCTCACGGCGCAGATTTACGGCGGGCAGGAGAGCGGTAGCGTGACCGTGGATACGCGTCCCAATCCCATGACCTACGCGGTCAACGCCAAGCTCACCAACGTGGAGGCCAACCAACTGCTGTCGTCTGTCTCCTCGATGAAAGACACGCTGTACGGAACTTTGTCGGCGACGACGAACCTGACTTTCGCCACGCCCCAGTCGGGCCAGATCGTCCAGACCTTGAGCGGGACGATGACGATGAATCTGGTGGATGGCAAGATCATGAAGCTCGATCTTCCAGGAGAGCTGTCGAAGATCGGGAAGTTCGGCGGCGTGGCGCCCAAGGGCTACACTGCAATTACGCTGATGAGCAGTACGTTTAACATCAACAACGGTGTCGCCCAAACCAACGACATGAAAGCGGCGTTGGATATCGGCAGCATGACGGCCAACGGCGCGATCAACCTGTTTAACCAGGAGCTGAATCTGCACCTGGCCGCCGTCTTGAGCAAGAGTTTCAGCCAGTCGGTCGGGGGGACGGCAGTGGGTGGCTACCTGAACACCGCGCTGGCCAACAAGAACGGCGAACTGGTCCTACCGGTGATCGTTACCGGAACCACGAACCACCCTAAGGTCGCGCCGGACATCCAGCAGATTGCCAAGATGAAGTTGAGCGGCCTTTTGAATGGCAAAGGCGGTCATGGCCTCGGCGGACTGCTGGGCGGCATACTGGGACGACAGCCGCAGAGTCAGCAAGCACCGGCCAAGCCTGGCCAGAAGCAGGAATAGAACTTGGCGAGTAAGGTACTTGATCGATCCATCAAACCGGGGCCAATGCTGGACCTCCTGGTGAAGCCGCTTCGCCGCCGGAGCTGCTGAAGTAGACTCGACGTCGAGATTCGGAGTGTCATGAATACTAAGCAAGTTCCTTCTTGGCCTACCTCACCGCCAACTCGGTCCCGACCGCTGCGGAGGCTTGTGCTTGCGATCATGTGGTTCGTTCTCACCCTGCTCACCCTATGGGGCATAGCGGCCCTTTACGTTGACTTTCGCGTGCCCGCGCTGCGCATTCCGGTGACCGTGATCTACGTTCTTGTGGTCATCGCAATCCTGCTGAAGGTCAAACCACGGCTTGGTGCCGCCGCCCTCTGTTTTGCAGCCTTCTGCATCGTGCTCACGTGGTGGCTCAGTCTGAAGCCGTCGAACGATGGCGAGTGGCAACCAGATACTGCCCGAACCGCCTGGGCCGAGATCGATGGAGATCGAGTTACGATCCACAACCTGCGCAACTGCGACTATCGCACCAAGACCGAGTACTCCAATTGCTGGAGCGATAGGACGGTCTATCTATCGCAACTCCGTTACGCCGACCTTTTCTTCACCACCTGGGGACCGAAGTACATCGGCCATCCGATTATCAGCTTCCAATTCGGCGACAACGATCACATCGCTTTTTCGATCGAGGCACGCTATAAAGTCGGCCAGGCGTACTCGGCGGTCCTGGGATTCTTCCGGCAGTACGAGCTGATCTTTCTCGCCGCCGACGAGCGCGACGTCATCCGCTTGCGTACCAACTACCGCAAAGACGAGCAAGTGTTCCTGTATCGCACCACCGTGTCACCGGAGAGATCGCGAGAAGTATTTCTCGTCTACATCGATTACCTGAACAAGTTGAGAGATCATCCGGAGTGGTATAACGCGGTGACGCGAAACTGCACCACGACACTCGATAGCCAGATTGCCGCTAACCTCAAAGATCCCCAATCCTGGAACTACCAGCTTTTGTTGAACGGCACGCTGGATGAACTGCTATACGACCGGGGGCGTCTGGTCACGGGCGGACTTCCGTTTCCAGAATTGAAGCAACGAGAGCACATCAATGCCGCGGCCCAGGCGGCGAACCAATCTGCTGATTTCTCGGAGCTGATTCGCGTGGGGCGGGTCGGATTCTGAGGACGAGATTCCTGGTAGCTTGTAGCAACCGAGGCTGAGGCATAGGGGAAGCGGACCCGATTGGCCTAATTCGACAGGACGACGCGCGCAACCCCGATGCGGGTTGCAACTGAGAGACACCAAGCACCACAGACACAAAAGCCGCCCCCTGGGGCGGCGTCGCCGGTGAGCTACTGCAACTTATGTACTACTGTGTTCCAGAATGCCTTTCTCCAGCTTCTCCTGGCACTCGATGCAGTGACGCGTCCAGGGGACGGCTTCCAACCGCTTGGCATTGATCTCTTCGCCGCAGGAGATGCACTGCCCGAAGGATCCCTCGCGAATGCGGTCGAGGGCGCCGTCCACCATCTGCAGGAGCTGGCGTTCATTGTTGCTCTGGTGGAACAGAAATTCCTTATTGTAGGAATTGGCCGCCCGGTCCGCGATGTCCTGCGCCGATTCCACGTCGGCCTCGCGCCCGTCCTGAGCGGTACGACTCATGGCGTACCGCAATTCCCGTTGACGGTCTTCCAAGCGCTTCCTAAAAACTTCTAGTTTCTTTTTCTCCATACGTACGTCCCTACCGGTCTCGCAGAATCCCAACAGGTGTCTCAGGGGAAATTGCGGCCTGCGAAGCGGAATGATATGCGCCCAAGCGAACACACGTCAAATCGAATCGCTCAGCGCCAGGCCTCATGACGTAATCTAGAAACCTTGGATGTGGGCGCCGCGAGGGTGATTCAAGCCGAAAAAAAGCGGCCTCTGGGCCGCTTTCAGAAAAGAGGCAAGGAGGTAGGAGTCTTCAGTGGAGGCGATATAAGGGGCTGCCCCGCAGTGCGGGACAAGCAGAGAGATGTCGAGACAGACGGCAGAGGATTAATTTCAAGGTTTTTGTGCCTCTTCGGTTGCCTTAGCTTTAGCACTTGAATGTCCAAAACATTTCCCAAAGTTCTTGTTTTCCAGAGGTGTCCTCGAAGTGATTGCGAACAGGCAAGATAACCACCTTTCGCAGGAAACATAGGCCCTCGATCCCAAATCCAAGCCGCCCCAGGAAGTGGTAGTGGAGTGCAAACTCTTAGGCTGTCAGGTTCTTATTCTGGGCTGCGTTCTGCTCTTCAATTACCTTCAATTTATTGAGCAACGCTTTGTAGCTGACCTTGAGAATTTTCGCCGCCTGCCGCCGGTTCCACCGGGTTTGGGTCAACACTCGCTCGATCGCTTCCCGTTCCGCCGACATGGCGGCGCGTCTTCCAATATCGAGCAAAGATAGGGTTTCGGCATCGGCGGCATTTCCTTTGGGAGTATTGATCGGAATGGCTGACGGTTTCTGCTGCCATCGGTCGCCGGAGTTTGTATCCTGCAATCCCCACCCGGGGCTTGCGCCGTCCATGGAGCTGACGATGGGTTTGGGGACCGAGAGCTCACGAATGATCTGGGCTTCGTTGCCCACGATGACGTAGCGCTTGACCAGGTTCTCCAACTCGCGAATGTTGCCCGGCCAGGTGTACTCCATCATGCAGCTGGCGGCATAGTCACCGAAGGGCGCCGGCTGCTTGCCGTAGAACTCGCTGTACTTCCGCAGAAAATAATCAAGAAAGATGAGGATCTCTTCCCGGCGCTCGCGCAGCGGAGGAATGTGAATGGTGATGACGTTCAGGCGATAGAACAGATCTTCGCGGAAGAGTCCCTCTTGGACGGCTCTTTCCAACGGCTTGTTGGTCGCGGCCAGGACGCGAACATCGACCGAAATGTCACGCTTGCCGCCCAGGCGGGAGAACTCGCCGTCCTGAAGAACGTGTAGCAGCTTGGCCTGCAACGCGGGATGCATCTCGCTAATTTCATCGAGGAACAGCGTCCCGGTATTGGCCAAATCGAATTTTCCCAGCTTCTGACGGTTGGCCCCGGTGAAAGCGCCGGGCTCGTAACCAAACAGCTCACTTTCCAGCAGCTCGTGAGGAATGGCAGCGCAATTGACTTTGACGAATGGCTTGTCGCCGCGGCCGGAGTGGGCATAGATCATGCGTGCGACCACTTCCTTGCCGGTCCCGCTTTCACCTCGAATCAGCACCGTGACGGTGGTATCGGCAACCTTCTCGATCGTGTTCTTTACCTCTTCCATCTTTGGACTGGTGCCGAACAAGCCGGCGAAGTCGCCGTTGCGCCGCACCCGATCGCGCAGGGGCGCAACTTCGGAAGACAGGCGTTGCCGATCGATAACTTTGTCGATGCGCAGGTCAAGATCTTTGAACTCGACAGGCTTACTCAGGTAGTCGTCGGCACCCAGCTTGGAAGCGGTGAAGATGACCTGGGTACTATGCTCGGACGACAACATGATCACCGCGACTTCAGGCTTGATTTGTTTGAGCCGCTCCAAGGTATCGAGAGCGTCCGATCCCGAGCTTGACAGGTCCAGTAGTACGAGGGCCGGATCGTAAACCCGAAACATGCGACGAGCTTCCTCGCCGCTGGCGGCACTGCTCACCTCAAATCCCCGGCGCACCAGGTGCGCAGTCATTGACCTGCCCGCGTGGGCGTCATCGTCCACCACCAGGACGCGGATCTTTGGATGTGGAACCATACACTCCTGACAGCGCTAAAAACGAGGAAGCTAGTCTCCGGCCCACACCGGAAAATCAGCCCTAAACTATGAGAATCCCGATACCCACTTGGAGGTTGTACCTGCTCGACAACGCGGCCGAATGAGCACCACACGGCCGGCTGCGGTCAGGAACAACTCTAAATTCAAACGAACGTTTGGGGTGATTGTAACTCCAGGTTCGGCAGTTAGGACACTCGCGAGCGATATTTTCCGAAGATGCGAAGCCTGGCGGCAAACAGAAAGGCGACCCATTGGGTCGCCTCGCCAAACACTAGTCAGAGTTGGTCCCTAATTCCCGCCCGGGACCGTCCGTAGCTTTCCAGGCATGAAGTGGTACGGCGGCCACGGTCCGGTGATGGAGATGCGGCAGTCTTTGAAGTGCCGGGTAGCGGTGCCGTAGCGGTTCTGGTATTTGGCGACGGAACTGGAGTCGATGAGGTGGGCAAAATCAATGAGCATTCCGCCGGAATCGGTGCGCTTACAGATCACGTCTTCCTCCAGCGGAGAGAAGAGCTTATGCACCTGCATGGAGAGCGCGCGGGCCTTGGTCTGCCGTTCCCTTACGCGCGTGGCCTGCTCGCGCAGCTGGCGCAGGTATTCGCCACCCACGCCGGCTGGCAGCTCGGCGACAGCTTCTTCCAGGGTCCCGTCCTTGACCACGAGTTTGAAGTGCATTTCCGCCTTGCCGCGCAAACGGTCCACGGTTTCCAGGAATGTCTTGCGATTGTTTCTGACCGCGCGGCGCAGGGCGTCGTCGGAATCGAAGATGGTACCAAAGCGAAAGGGAAGAACAGTGAGGGTCCGGAAACACTCGCTAACCACCCGGGCGTGGTCGACGATGGATTGCTGGGTGAGGGTTTGACCCGCGGAGTAATCGCTGACGATGACCGCAAACTCTCCGCTGGGACACGCAAATACCGATGCGCCGTTGACGCCTCGGAGGTTCTCTATGGCAAAGGGGCGCCGGGCGCGGGTGCCGCCTTGGAGGCCCTGTTGCTCAGTAATACAATACGCGTACCACGCCATCTTAGTCTCTCCTGGGAGTGCTCGCACACAGATTTACAGGCGCTGTGCATGAGGGAACGCTGACTTTCGAACGTGGAGCTGTAGATTCAGGGTTTAGCTGGGGATGGACGAGGTACCAGCCCCAACAGTTCCATCCTATGCCTTGGGCGTAACAAACTGCAATCAGTAACTTACGTGAACCGCAGGTTTTTTTGGATTGGGGCACGGTCGCCTGTCCCAGCGGACGTTTTCCCTCTGGTGGACGGAACCAGAGACCAGTAACCCTGAACTTAGATGGATACGACGTAGCGACTGAGACAAACTTGCGAGTTCATTTCCGGGGAGCGGGTTTCGCCGATTTCTTCGCGGCTTTCTTGGCGGGAGCCTTGGTCTGCTCCGCCAACTCTTCCGCCGCGCGGCGTTCCAGCGCTTTGGTCACGACGTAGGCCATCTCAGCCATGGGAGCGGGTTTGCCGGTCCATATCTCGAATTGGCGGGCCCCTTGTTGAACGAACATCTCCAGCCCAGGAATGACTTGCAGGCCCTTGGCGACGGCCATCTTCGTCAGCTTGGTCTCCGCCGGGCTGTAAACCAGGTCGAAGACGAACTTGGTGTTCAGCTCTTTTTCTTCCAGCGGCGACTGCTTATTCCCGTTCATTCCGACGGGGGTTGCGTTGATGATGACGTCGAACGCCTGCTTGGCGACCTCGACGCGCTTCAGGTACTTGACCTTCGCCTGCCGGGCCAAGCTCTGACCCTTTTCGGCGGTGCGATTGGTGAGGAAGACCTCGGCCCCCTTGTTCTTCAGTCCGAAAGCCGCCGCCCGGGCGACCCCACCGGCGCCGACGATCAGGACCCGCGTGCCGGCCAGCTGCAAACGCTGTTCCAGCGGAACCATGACGCCGGCTACGTCGGTATTGAAGCCGTAGAGCTTGCCATCGGCGGCCCGCACCACCGTGTTGCAGGCGCCAATTTGCCTGGTCAGGGGATCGGAATTCTCCAGCGCGTCTACCATCTCCTGTTTGTAAGGCATGGTGATGCTGAGGCCGCGAAGGGGAATGTCCCTGACGCAGGCCAGGAGATCTTTCAGGCTCTTGGCATGCAGAGCCAGGTAAACCGCATTGACCGTTTCGCGGCGAAAGGCGGCATTCATCATTGCCGGCGACAGGGAGTGATTGATTGGGTCGCCCGCCACGCCATAGACTTGGGTGGCCTGGTCAACCATGTCGATCCGGTAAGTGTCGCGGAGTTCACCGGCCAACACCTGGCCGGGAGCGGTTTCCTCGCCCCGCGTCGCCGCCCCAAAGGTGAAGATGCTGCCGGCGCGGACGCCTAGAACGCGGCTGATGATGCCTTGCTCTCCCATACACAGCCCGACCATCTCGTGTTTGCCCGAGCTGGCCTCCACGAACCTCATCATGGCCACGTTGTCGTACAGGTTAGTCGCGGTGGAAACCACCTTGTAGAAATCCGCCGGATACTTGCTCATTTCCCCGAACTGCTCATCTAACTTCTTGGTGCTCTTGAAGTTGTGATACGACAGGACCACTCCCACGCGGTTGGAAAGATCCTTTAGATCTTCTGCCTTCAGGGCCTCGGCACTCTGTAACTCCAAATCCACCAAGGGGAAACCGGAGTCGGCTGCCTTGCGGAGGACTGCCAGTTCGGCGGCAACCGAGCCCTTGAACTTGCCTCCGTTGACCGTCCGCCGGCAGGTCGCAATGAATGTCGCCTCGGGATGCATCTCTAGGAAAGCCTTGAGCTTAGGGAGTGCCGACAGCGGTTGGGAAAGGTAGTCTAACCTTAACTCAATAAAGGGGTTATCACGCACCAAAGACTCAGCGCGCTCGATCATCGTGGGGGCATCGGGGCCGACCACCGCTATGCAGAGGCGGGGCAGCCGAAAACGCCTGATCCGGGATGCGTAAGTGCTTGAAGACTCGCGCATATAGCTTCAGGGATGGTACAGTTGCACAACTCCGGATGCAACACCCTTGTTACGAAATTGTAGGAGAAAAGCACGAAAGTAACCTGGAGAACACGAATCAGGGGTGGTACTAAGGGCGAAAAAGCTCTGTCGAAGTAGGGAAACGGAGCAGCCAAACGCCGCCGATCCGCACTCCTACTCTTCCCCAAACACTTCTGCGGTAAAGGCTTGCAGTTCGGCACCATGCCGCCAGGCGTCAGGGTCGAGGCCGGCTTTCAGGCAGGTCTGGGCCAGAAAGGTCTCGCGGTCCCAATCCCATTCGATCGGAACTTGCGGCAGGAGCAGTCCCCGGCGACTACCCTGGGTTACCACCAAGCCGTGCTGTCCTAGCAGAACGTCTTCCGCCGCGACCGGGCGAAGCGGCGACAGGACGCTGATTTCGATGGTCACGGTCAACGCCTCGGCCAAACTGACCGGCTCGAAACGCGGGTCGTCGAAGGCGGCAGCCCGGGCCGTTTCGGCTACGGTTTGGTAGAGGGACTGAGTGGGAAAGACGTATCCGATACATCCCCGCAAGCGTCCATGGTGGCGCAGCGTGGTAAAGGCACCGCGGTATTCGGCCAGATGCTGGCTAGGCGGACTCAGATCGAGATAGCGTTCTTCGAGTGCAGCTTCAATGGATTGATGAGCCAGCCTCAGCAGCACGGTGCGTTCCGCAGGCGAGTATTCCGCAGGCTCCGAAAGGACTTCCGGGCGCACCGGCTCAGATTGCGGGGACATCGTTGCGCTTCCTGCGCCGGCTGAGGATGAAGGCACGCCGGCGGCGGCGCTTCTCGGCATGGCGGTCGATCTTCTTCCAGAACGCCACAAAATAATCGATCGCCGAAAGTAACGACAAGCCGACCATCACCCAAATCGAGACCAAGGCGATGGGATGCACCGGCAAGTTCAGGAAGTACCAGGGCAAGTGGGTCCAGTGATGATCGATGATCGCGGCCACCACGGAGACGATTTGCACCAGCATCTTGCTCTTGCCGAGTTCACTGGCCTGGATGGTGAAGCCTTCCGAGGCAGCAATCGAGCGCAGGCCGCTGACCAGGAATTCGCGGCCGATGATGATCACCGCCATCCAGGCAGGGACGGTGCGCGGATTGAACTGCACCAGGGTGATGAACGCGGCGGCGATCAGCAGCTTGTCGGCCACGGGATCGAGCAGCATGCCCATGGTGGTCACCTGCGCGCGCCGGCGCGCCAGATAGCCGTCGATGGCATCGGTCAACGAGGCCGCGATGAAGACAAACGAAGCCAGCAGTTCGCGGTCGCCGTTGGTGGAACTGAAACGGTTGCTGGACAAAATCCAGATCAGCACGGGAATGCTGAAGATGCGGGTCAGCGTGATGTAGTTCGGCAGATTCACAAAAAACAGGGTGGCACACCACCGCGACCGATTGCGGCGGCAACAAGCCGATTATGCTCTACAGATTGGATTGAAAGCAATCGCAGAAAAGAGGTCTCGCCGACGCTAGTCGTCATGATGAACGACGATCTCGTCGAGCATGGAGGGCGCCTCGTACTGCTCCCAATAGCTGTAGCCCACCGGAATTCCCCTGACCCAATCGAGAGCGCCCATCCAGATGCGCAACGGGGTGCGAAACTGGTAGCGCACGGCGGCCACCGGGTGGGCCAAAGTCGCCAGCAGGATGTAGACCAGGATAGCGGGAAAGGCCACCGCTACCGCAAGCAAGCGTAAGCAGAAATACAGGCGAGGCATGTAGACCCTACAAGGAGAAATTCCCCACGGCTGCACAAACTGCACGCTATTATGCCCCAACTGGAGCGATGATGGCCGGGTGTTCAGCAAATTATTTTTGCCCTAAAACGGTCACGGCTCCCGGGTGGGGAGCCGTCCGATTCCTGCGGTTAACTGGATTCTAACTAAGCGTAGATCCCGCGTTGACGGATCGTATACGCCACCCGATCGATGGCCAGCATATAAGCCGCGATGCGGTTGTTCACCTTATGGGTTTCGGCATAGCGCACCACGTCTTCGAAAGACGAGACCATGATGTGTTCCAGTTGCTCGTTGACCACCGACTCTTTCCAGAAATAGCCCTGGCGGTCCTGTACCCACTCGAAGTAGGAAGCGGTAACGCCGCCGGCATTGGCCAGAATGTCGGGCATGACGAAGACGTGCTTGTCGGCCAGGATGTCGTCAGCGGCCGCCGTGGTCGGTCCGTTGGCGCCCTCGACCAGGATTTTCGCCTTAACGTCGTCAGCATTGGCGGACGTGATGACGCTTTCGGTTGCGGCTGGAACCAGGATCTCGCAATCGGTGATGAGCAGGTCTTCGGTTGCGGCGCGCTCCGCCCCTTTGAATCCGTGGACGCTGCCTTCCTTCTGGCGATATTCCCACAACGCGGTGATATCGATTCCCTTGGAGTTGTACAGGCCTCCGTCCCACTCGCCGATGCCAACCACCTTGTAGCCGGCCTGGTGCATGAGTAGCGCGGCGTTGGAGCCGACGTTGCCGAAGCCTTGGATGATGACCCGCGTGCTCTCGCGCGTCATGTTGTTCTTCTTGATGGATTCGTCGCAGATGATCATCACGCCACGGCCGGTAGCTTCGCGGCGGCCACGCGAGCCGCCCATGTTCAGCGGTTTTCCGGTCACGACCGCGGTTACCGTCTGCCGCATGTGCATGGAGTAGGTGTCCATCATCCACGCCATCGTCTGCTCATTGGTGTTGACGTCGGGAGCGGCTACATCCTTCTCCGGGCCAATAAACTCGATGAGCTCGGAAGTGTAACGGCGGGTCATGCGCTCCAGTTCGCCGCGCGACATGTTCTTGGGATCGCAAATGATACCGCCCTTGGCGCCGCCGAACGGGATATTCACTACCGCGCACTTCCAAGTCATCCAACTGGCCAGGGCGCGAACTTCGTCCAGCGTCACATCGGGTGCATAGCGCACGCCGCCCTTGGCGGGACCGCGCGCGATGGAGTGCTGCACGCGATATCCGGTGAACACCTCCAGTTGTCCGTTGTCCATGTTGACGGGAATGTGGACGATGATCTCGCGGTTGGGTTGTTGCAGCACCCGCCACAAACCTTGTTCGAGGTTCAATTTTTCGGCGGCCAGGTTAAAGCGCGCCGCTTGTTGTTCCCAGGGATTACTTTCTTTTTCCAGCATCTGTGTGGTAGCCATAGATTCTCCGAAGATTGCTTACATCGTGCAGCATGATCAAAGGACGCAGCCAGCGCAGCGCGCGTCCTGCATTTCGGCCAAACCTTTTAAGTATATGCAGTGGCATGTCATGCGCGCAAGGTAAAGCCTGTTGGGGTGGTGGCGCTGTTTGAAACAGGAGCAACCTACTCACCCTGCTGAGGGAACAGATAGTGGGTGACGATAACGAAAATCCCGAGGACGTTTAGGGTTGTGCTTCCGATGATTGCGAGCACAACACCTTCTGGAAGCGAAAAGTGAGTGAATCCACTTTCGCCATCGGCGACGAGGAGCAGGAAAACCCCCGCCAACCAAAAGCATATGAGCAAGAAAATGCGATGAGCGTACTTCTTGCGCTCTTTAATGTTTTGCTCATAGCTCTGGGCTTTTAGAAGTTCTAGGCTTGTCGCCTTGTCTGGTGAATCTGGGGCCTTTTCCACCTCATCAGCGGTAATCGAATTAGTTGAGGATGAGACCCCTTCGCAATCGGTCATCCGGGAATCATGCTCTTGAAATATTCTTTGATAAGCTCATTCGGAATGACCTTGTGTCGCTGTCCCTCGCGGTATACCTGATACCAAGGGGTGCCGACCATATGGGTCGCATTGGAGAGTTTTACGGCCCCGTATTTTCCATATGTATCCCACACCTTGCGGACGACGTCTAACGCACACACATTGCTATCGTCATCCTCAAAATCAGCAATTCTGGGGGCGTGAAATACGATCTTGTGATTTCGCAGGGTCATCTCCCTGGCTGGCTCAGTTACTGCCTCGCTCCCGAATCGCTTAAACGCTTGATATAACTCAGGTACGACCGGGCCGAATTGCCACGCCTGCACGTTTTCTTGCAGGAGCGGTTGATTCATAAGAGCCAAATGCCAACCGTGAGCGAAGTAAACGAGCTTCTGTAGCTTCATAGCGGACAGGCTGTCCCCGCTGTTTTCGGCGATGTCTAGAAATTCGTTGGCTACGGCTTTTGCAGGATACGACACGGTTCGCCTCCATCTAAGTGAGGGTTAGACGGTTAAGGCTTAGAAAAGGTTTCGCGGTTCTTTCGCCAGCAGTCTGATGCTACCATATTTTTTCACAGCAAATCCACTCAAATCGGCATGGTTCAACCCTGTTCCATGAGTCGCAGCAAGTCATTCAGCGACCATACGTGGTCTGACAGGCCAGCTTCCATTGCTGGCGTGACGCGAAGCGTTTGATGCACGCGGCAGAAATTGTAATATCCGAACCAAAACGCGACCGACGCGGCGTGGTTCTCAACTTTCTTAGAAAACGCATTGGTCAAACGTGTGAAACGCCGTATGCCCATCCTCATGCTGAGATTCTGGCGCTCCACAAACGATGTGCTTACGTGCTTCGGATCGGGATCGCCCATGACGGTTTTCATTTCACAACCGACACAGGTTGCAGGACTGTACCGCCCCTGGTCTGGCGACGCGCCAAAAATCTTAATGCAATTGCGGGTAGTGGCGCAGTTTGGTTTCGGATTCGAAACCAGAGATAGAGCGGGCCTTCAGGCTCGCGTCAAGCGCCCCCGGCAGCCAGAAGCCGGAGGGGCGGCAGAGCTATTGCCGGTGTGTCGTGTCTCGGCACTCACATCCCCCGGACGGTATTAACGCGGTCCTGAAGGCCCGCTCTACCTGAATTCTCCCTGCATTAGAAATGCGCAAATTGCACCACTACCCCCTGTTTCCTAGTCAGCGACTCCTCGTGGTATAAAAATTTCTAGCACGCCATCCCGAATTTGAAGGCGGATGGAGTTCCTCTTGGGTCCTTCGCACCCTTTCTTGTTTCTACGCTGGGCACCGTGTTGCGGATACTAGTCCTCCTCCTCGGCCTCTTGGTTGCTCCGACCTCCGCATTTGCCCAAGGCGGCCCACCCTTTTACACCAACGATCCCGGCACTCCCGGCCCTCGCAATTGGGAAATCAATGTCGCCTACATGCCCTTCTTCTACAGCGGCCAGTCGGTCTCTCACACCCCCGACCTCGACATCAATTTCGGCATTGGCGACCGCGTCCAACTCACTTACGAAAATGCCTGGCTGCGCGTCCAACGGCACTCGTCCGCGGCTGAATTTGGTCTGGGTCAATCCAATCCCGGCGTCAAGTGGCGTTTCTACGACGGCGGAGAGTCCGGCCTCTCGATCTCGGTTTTTCCGCAGCTTTTCGTCAATAATCCCAACCACGCGGTCCACCGCGGCGTCACGCCTGCGACCGATACTTTCCTCTTGCCCTTCGAATTCGCCAAGAAATTCGGCCCCATCGGCGTGAATTACGAAGCCGGTTATCAGTTTGTCCATAACGGACCGGACGGCTGGCTCATGGGCCTGGTTCTCGGCCACGAGTTCACCAAGAAATTAGAAATGGGAGGGGAGTTCTATTCGCAAGGCGCCTTCCATCCCTCCAACGCCCAACCCACGATTGGCATGGGCGCTCGATACAAGATCCATAGCCCCGTGGTCGTGCTCCTCATGGCCGGACGCAGCCTGGAATCCACCAGCCCGAACCAGTCCTATTTCGTCGGTTATTTTGGGCTGCAATTCCTACTGCCTCCCAAGTCCTACGATCCGATCGACCCCGGCCATCCTTAAAGGCTGCGGGGAAAGTATGATTCAGAACCTCTTGAAGGGGCGATTGCAGCGCCTGCCGTATAATCCCAGTAAACTTCGCATCTGTGCTTAACAATCCGATGCTTACGCCCGACCTCAAAAGCTTCCTGCAGCTCAGCCGTGAGGCCACGCTCATACCGGTGGCAAGAACTTTGAGCGCCGACTTGTTGACTCCGGTGGGAGCATTTCTCAGTATCGCTGCCCGGCAGAAGTATGCCTTCCTGCTGGAATCGGTTGAGGGCGGCGAGAAGATTGGGCGCTATACCTTCCTGGGCGCTCAACCACGGACCGTGATCACCGCGCGGGGAAAAGATTTGACACTCCGCGAGGGCTCGTCGGTGCGTTGCTGCCAGGGCAGCGTCATGGACTTGCTGCGAGAGCACTTGCGGCAACATCGTCCCGCTATCTTGCCGGACCTGCCGCCGTTTACTTCCGGTTGCGTGGGGTATTTCGCCTATGACATGGTTCGTCAATTCGAGCGGCTGCCGAATCGTACGAAGGATGATGTAGGGCTTCCAGATTGCGTTTTCACCTTCTACGACCGGCTGCTGGCTTTCGATCATTTGCGCCATCAGCTTCACATTATCGCCGCCGCTGACGTGCGCTCGGAGTCGCCGCGCAAGGCCTATGACCGCGCTCTCGCCGACATCGCTGTAATCGAAGCAAAACTTCAGCGCGGGGTTCGCGCGCAGCACGTTCACTGGTCCGACAGCGGCAAGAAGAAGTCCATCAAGATCCATCACAGCACTTCGCACGACAAGTTTCTGCAAAGCGTGCGCAAGGCCAAGGAATACATTGCGGCCGGCGATGTCTTTCAGGTTGTGCTGTCGCAGAGGCTGGACTTCAAGCCCCCAGCCGAGCCGTTCCAAATCTATCGCGCGCTGCGCACGGTGAATCCGTCGCCGTACATGTATTTTCTGAAGCTCGATGACATTCACGTGGTGGGAGCGTCGCCGGAGATGCTGGTGCGCGTGTCGGGACGGAAGCTGGAATACCGGCCGATCGCCGGCACCCGCAAACGCGGCGCTGATGCGGCCCAGGACGAGCGCCTTACCGAGGAGTTGCGCACTGACGAAAAGGAACGCGCCGAGCACGTGATGCTGGTCGACCTGGGACGGAACGACTTGGGCCGCGTCAGCGAATATGGCAGCGTGAAGGTTCGCGACCTGATGTACGTGGAGAAGTATTCCCATGTCATGCACCTGGTCTCGGCGCTGGAAGGGCAGTTGCGCGGCGATCTTGACGCGCTGGCCGCGCTAGCGGCGTGCTTTCCCGCTGGCACGCTGAGCGGCGCGCCCAAAGTGCGGGCCATGGAGATCATCGAGGAGCTGGAGCCGGTGCGCCGCGGAGTTTATGGCGGCTCGGTGCTGTATGCGGATTATGCGGGCAATCTGGATTCCTGTATTGCCATCCGGACGATGGTAGTGCATGGCGATCGCGCCTACGTGCAGGCCGGTGCGGGCATCGTAGCCGACTCCGATCCCGAAAGCGAGTATCAGGAGTGCATGAATAAGGCGAGTGCAGTGTTGCGGGCTTGCGAGAAGGCAGGGGCTAGGGATTAGGGGCTAGGGGCAGTAGATAGTTTCAAGTTTCAAGTTTCGAGTTTCGAGCAAGAACGTGTCGCACTCCTACAAAGACTTGATCGCGTGGCGGAAGTCAATGATGTTGGTGAAGTGTATCTACATGCAAACGCGCGGATTTCCTAAGGAGGAAGTTTATGGATTAGCGGGACAACTGAGGCGCGCTGCCGTATCGTTCCCGAGCAACATCGCGGAAGGACAAGGGCGATTGTCGAAGAAGGAGTTCAAGCATTTCCTCTCGTTGGCCAGAGGCTCGTTGCTCGAAGTTGAAACACAGATTTTGATCGCTGCGGATTTGAACTACCTGAGCGAGCAGAATGCTCATGACCTGGAAATTCAAACGCAAGAGGTGCTGCGGATTCTTAACGCATTAATGGATTCACTCGCGTGCTAAGAACCGCTTGGTCGTTTTTTAGCGGTGCGAGACCAGGTCCCGCTTTCTATACTCGAAACTTGAAACTGCCCTATGGTTTTCGTCCTCGACAACTACGACTCCTTCACCTATAACCTGGTCCAATATTTTGGCGAGTTGGAACAGGAGGTGGTGGTGCGCCGCAACGATCAGACTACCGTCGCCGAGATCGAAGCGATGCATCCCGAGCGAATCGTGATCTCTCCTGGCCCATGTACCCCACACGAAGCTGGGATCAGCATTGACGTGATCCGGCACTTCGCCGGACGGGTTCCGCTGTTGGGGGTGTGCCTCGGACATCAGGCGATTGGAGCAGCGTTCGGCGGGAAGGTAATTCGCGCCGCCAATCTGATGCACGGCAAGACAAGTTCAGTGGAGCACGACGGCAAGACCATCTTTCGTGGCATTCCGTCGCCCATGATTGCCACGCGCTACCATTCGCTGATTGTTGAAGAGAAGAGTCTTCCCGACGAATTGGAGATTTCCGCAACCTGTCATGACCGCGACGGCGAGCGCGTGATCATGGGGCTGCGGCACCGCAAGTTCGCCGTCGAGGGCGTGCAGTTTCATCCCGAGAGCGTGCTGACAGAACAAGGAAGACAGATCGTGCGCAACTTCATGGAACTGTGATCCCGGTGGTCTCGACAGGCGTCAGCGGCGGCCTTTATAGTGGCCACGGGAAGTTTCGAGTTTCCAGTTTCGAGTTTCCAGTAACGGCGCTCGTCGTGAAACTCCAGGCTCGCAGCTCGAAGATGAGCTTGTATTGCTCGAAGCTCGTGGCTCGAAGCTCGGAGCTGGAAACTTGAAACTCGACACTCGACACTCGAAACTGACCACATGTCCAACGCCGTAGAACTGCGGGGAATTCGTAAGACCTACGACCACTTCGTCGCGGTCGATCAGCTTTCCATCAACATTCGCCAAGGTAGCGTCTACGGCTTGCTCGGCCCCAACGGCGCGGGCAAGACTTCGTCTATCCGCATGATGATCGGCATCACCATGCCCGACGCCGGAGAAGTCTGGCTGTTCGGCGAAAAGTTTCATCGCCAGCAACTGCATCGCGTGGGTTATCTGCCCGAGGAACGCGGTCTGTACAAGCGAATGAAGGTCATCGATCATCTGGTCTTCCTCGGCCGCTTACACAATCTCTCTGAGCACGAAGCGCGAGAACGCTCGCTGGTGTGGTGCGAACGATTACAACTCAGCGAATGGACCCAGAAGAAAGTGGAAGAGCTCTCCAAAGGAATGCAGCAGAAGATCCAGTTCATTGCCGCACTCCTGCATGATCCTGATTTGATTATTATGGACGAACCGTTTGCCGGGCTCGATCCGGCCAACGCCGTCATGTTGAAGGACGTTTTGATCGAGTTGAAGAAATCCGGCAAGACCATTCTGTTTTCCACCCATCGCATGGACCAGGTGGAGCGGCTGTGCGACGCGATCTGCCTGGTCGATCACGGCCGCGCGGTGCTGGAGGGCGACCTAGTCAAGATCAAGGCCAGCTATGGCAAGAACCACGTGCAGATGCAGTACGAAGGCGATCCGCAACTTGAGGGTTGCGACTTGGTGGAGTCGTTCAACAACTACGGGAACTACGTGGAGGTGCGATTGAAGCCGGGCGCCGATGCCCAACAGTTGCTGCGTCTGGCCTCAGACCGCGCCCGCATCAGCCGGTTCGAGCTGGTCGAGCCTTCGCTGGAAGAAATCTTCATCGACCAGGTGGGAAAAAATGCATAACGTGTGGACGCTGATGCAACGCGAATATCTGGAGCGCGTCCGCTCGCGGTCGTTCGTGATCTTTACCCTGCTGATGCCGGCGTTCATGGCGGGCAGCGTGCTCATTCCCGCCAAGCTTGCGGAGATGAACTCGGGCGGCGTGCGTCACTTGGTTCTGGTGGTCAACAATCCCCAGATCGCGACGGCGGTGATGCAGGAGTTGGGCCCGTCCAAGCCACAGGCCAGCACGTCGCCGGATGAGGAAGCTCTGGGACCGACGACCTATGTGGTCCAGGTGGACACGACGCCTACCGAAGCCGAGCGCGACTTGCTGCGCCAGCAGGTGAGCGACGGCAAAATCACCGGCTTTCTCTGGCTGACCGATGACGCGCTGGCCAAGCATAGCGTCACGTATAGCACCAAGGAAGCTGCCGACTTTGGCCAGTCCGTCGAACTGCGCAATGCGGTGAGGACGGCGATCACCAAACAACATCTGACGGCCAAGGGCATGAGCGGACCCGAGGTCGAGTCGCTGCTGACGCCGATCGACCTCAAGACGGTACGCATTGAAAAGGGCAGGGAAGGCGCCAGCGGAACCGCCGTTTTTGTAACCGCAATCGGCATGGTGATGCTGCTCTATGTCGTCGTCATGATCTATGGCGTATCGGTTATGCGCTCGGTCATCGAGGAGAAAAGCACGCGCATTCTGGAAGTGCTGCTATCGTCGGTCACGTCGAAAGAGCTGCTCGCGGGGAAAATCCTGGGGGTCGGCGCCGTGGGGCTGACGCAGATTCTGATCTGGGTGACATGCGCAGTGCTGTTCTCGGTTCCCGGACTCATTGCGAGCAAGTCGTTTCTGGGCGAAGTTCACATTCCGATCGCGGGGATGGTCGCGTTCGCCATCTTCTTCCTGCTCGGCTATTTGCTTTACAGCTCCATGTACGCCGCCATCGGTTCCATGGTGACCACCGACCAGGAAGCGCAACAGATGCAGTGGCCGGCCATGATCCCCATCATTCTAGCGGTTTTCATGACGAATCCGGTGCTGCAGCATCCCAACTCGCCGCTGTCGTTCTGGCTTTCGATGGTTCCGTTCTTCGCGCCTATCCTCATGCTGGTACGCGTGCTCATCGAGCAACCGCCGCTTTGGCAATTGGCGCTCTGCGTGGTGATCATGCTGGGAACCATCTATGGACTGCTTGCGCTCTCGTCGCGCATCTATCGCGTGGGCATTCTGATGTACGGCAAGCGGCCTACTCTGGCCGAGTTGCGCCGCTGGCTGCGTTACGCCGGGTAGGCGCCTATGTCGATGCGAGGTCGCAGTTACAGCCAGTGTGGACGAATGTGGGGAAGGTCGGATCTAAACATCATTTAGACTAGGTAGTCGCAATGAAACATGAACCATTGGGCGAGAGGCTTCATTCATTAGTCTTAGAAGACAACTGTAGACAGGTAGTGCTTGCAACTGAGCACGATTTAGAGGGATTTGAACCCGAATGTGATGATTGTCATGGTAATGCTAAGAAGTGGGTTGATCTACATCCTCGACACAAAATCGTTCGCGGTTTTCTCGTCGTGAATGACTGCATCTTCAATAAGCACTCCGTCATTGATACCGGCTCAATGCTGCTGGATATAACGCCTCACAACCCAAACGAATCCCGGAACCTGCTCAGGTTCGTTGAGTTTGACGGGGGCAACCGCGCTCTCTTTGAAGCCATGCCAAACGTGATAATCTGGCAACCAAGCTTTAGGTCGGACAAGAATTTGTGAGCGGTAAATCAACCAAGTCCGCCCCAGCGATGGCGTAAGGCCGTTTGAAACACGGTACTCGCAAGTACAGGCGATGCAATCGGAGCCAGCAGCTATAATTAAAGATCCACATGAATTACTGGTTGATCCTGGTTTTGATGGCGGCGTTACCGTGGGGGCCGGTCGCCCAAGACTCGCCACCACAGCAACTTCCTACCGCGCCTTCAGCGACCAAATATCCTCCAGCACCGCCTACGCCGCCCGCTTCGTCAACCTCAACTGGATCGGAGCAGAGCGTCGCACCGGCGCAAACTCCTGCTCCGCCGAGCGCGAATAGCGGTGCATCAAGCAATGGCAGCAGCCCGGCGGCCTCGCCGTCAGGTAACGCGCAGACCGGTAATGCTTCTTCGCCACGGGATATTGGAGTGGGATCAGCGCCGGCGACCGTAACTCCGGGGGGATCGGCCGCTGGCGGGGTTGACGACACGCTCACCGTCATCCGCAAGCGCGTGGACGAGGTCAATGTGGTCTTCACCGTCACCGACAAGCGCGACCACTTCGTGAAGGACTTGACGCAGAATGATTTCCGCGTGTTCGATGACAGCAAGCCGGCGCTGAGCATTCAATCGTTCAACCGGCAGACCAACCTGCCGTTGCGCGTGGGCCTGCTGATCGACGCCAGCAACTCGGTGCGCGACCGCTTCAAGTTCGAGCAGGAGGCGGCGATTGAGTTCTTGAACCAGATTATCCGGCCCCGGTTCGACAAGGCATTCGTCATCGGCTTCGATACCACGCCCGAGGTGACGCAGGACTTCAGCGACGATGCCGAGGCGCTCTCCAAAGGCGTGCGCATGTTGCGCGCGGGCGGCGGCACCGCCATGTATGACGCCATCTACTTCGCCTGCCGCGACAAGCTGATGCAGGTGGATAAAGGTCAGATCGCCACCCGGCGGGCCATCATTCTGCTAAGCGATGGTGAGGACAATCAGAGCCGAGTGTCGCGCGACGAGGCGATCGAGATGGCGCAACGCGCCGAGGTCATCATCTACGCCATCTCGACCAACACCAGCGGGATCAAGCTGCGCGGCGACAAGGTGATGGAACACTTCGCCGAAGAAACCGGTGGCAAGGCGTTCTTTCCCTTCAAGATCGAAGACGTATCCAATGCGTTCCTGGAAATCTCTGACGAGCTGCGCAGCCAGTACGCCATCTCGTACAAGCCGGCCGATTTTGTGGCCGACGGCAAGTATCGCAAGATAGAAATCCTGGCCGACAATAAGAAGTACCACGTGCGGGCCAGGAAGGGATATTACGCGCCCAGGCAGTAAAAGCAAGTTTCAAGTTTCGAGTTTCAAGTGTCAGGTTGAGGTCGGGTGGAGGGGGCATGGTTCTCCGTATCGCCTTTAATACGATTTGTGGAGCAGGTTTCCTCGCTGCCGTATTATTTCTCGTCCGCCCCGATTGGCTCCGACGCTACGAACGTCATCTCCGACCGCACGCATTGGAGTTTGAGCACGCCAGGCGTAACCCGCAGCAAGTCATCGCGCTGGTAATCATCGCGGGCGTCGCCTTATCCATGCTGATTGGTTCGCTTTCTCATTAACCTTTCGATATCTCGCTTCGCCACTTGAAACTTGAAACTCGAAACTTGAAACTGTCTCCATGGGCCGCATCCACGTTCTCTCGGAAAATGTCGCCAACAAGATCGCCGCCGGCGAAGTGGTGGAGCGCCCTGCCTCGGTAGTGAAGGAGTTGCTGGAGAACTCGCTCGACGCGGGGGCGCAGCGTATCCGAGTGAACGTCGAAGCCGGCGGAAAAAAACTGATCCAAGTGACCGACGACGGCTGCGGCATGGTGCGCGACGACGCCATGCTCGCCTTCGAGCGCCATGCCACCTCGAAGATTCGCAACACCGATGACTTGCTGAACATTGCAACTCTGGGCTTTCGCGGAGAGGCGCTGCCCTCGATCGCATCCGTCAGCCGACTGCGGTTGGAGACGCGCGCCGCCGAAGAGCCCGCCGGAACAGTGATCGAGATCGCCGGCGGAAAGCTGCTCACGGTGGAAGAAGCCGGGCTGCCGCTGGGCACCTGCATCACCATTCGCGATCTGTTCTTCAACATTCCCGCGCGGCGCAAGTTTCTAAAAGCTGAGTCGACGGAGCTGTCGCACATTGCTTCGCTGGTGACGCACTACGCGCTGGCCCATCCTGAAATGCATTGGGAGCTGCACTCGGCGACCAATGCCATGCTAGTGGCGCCGCCGGTCGCCGGTCATTCGGAGCGGATCTACCAGGTATTCGGCAAGGAGACGCTCGACCAGTTAATTCCGCTGAGCGCGCTGCTGCCGTTGGAGCGCGTGGGACTGCCGCAGCCTCCGCCGTGGCGACGGAGCGAACTGGAAGACCCGCTCGAAGAGCCGGTGAAAGGCGAGATCAAGCTGCACGGCTTTGTCTCGCGGCCGGAGATACAGAAGCTCAATCGCAACTCCATTTTCATCTTCGTGAATGGCCGGCTGATTCGCGATCGCCTGGTGCAGCACGCTCTGACTGAAGCCTATCGCAACATCATTCCGCCAACCGTATACCCGGTTGTGCTGCTCTTCTTCGACATGCCGTTCACCGAAGTCGATGTGAACGTACACCCGTCGAAGACCGAGGTTCGCTTTCGTCAGCCGTCGATCTTGCACGACTTCATTCGCGACTCGGTGCGCGCGGTGCTGATGAAGTCGCGGCCCGTGCCGGCATTCATGACCGAGATCCACGCCGGCGCAACCGCGTCGCCTTCGCTGACCCCGGGCGCGCGCGACTTCGGTAGCAGCGAGTTGCAGGTGATGGAAGCGGATGCGGCATTCGCGCTGCGGGCGCGGGAGATCCCACCGTTCACCGCGTCATTGCAATTTGAAGGCAGCGGATTCGCGGTTGAAGGAAACGCTGCGGTTCCGGTAGCGCGGTTTGGACCGCAGACATTCGGAGGTCCGGGGGCGGCAATGCTTCCCTCGGGCGGAAACGGTTGCTCGCCGGAGCTGGCCGACGAAGACGCACCCGTCGGACTGGAGTCGCTAGCAAGCCTCAAGCCAGTGGGGCAGATTCGCGAGTCGTTCATCCTGGCAATCAATTCGCAGGGGCTGTGGATCATCGATCAGCACGTGGCGCACGAACGCATCCTGTTCGAGAAGATTAGCAAGCAGCGGCTGGCGGAGTCGCCGGAGAAGCAGCAACTGTTGATGCCGCTGATCGTGGAACTGACGCCGGGACAGATGGCCGTTTTCGCCGAAATTTCCGACGAACTGAATCGCAATGGCTTCGAGGTGGAACCTTTCGGTTCGCGCACCATCGCGGTGAAGACAACGGCAGCAGGGGTCACGCCGGGTGACGTTGAGCATCTGCTGCACGAAATCCTGGAGCAGTTCGAGCGCGAGGAGCAGTCGCTGAATCTGGACAGGATCCGCACTAACATTGCCGCCAGCATCGCCTGCCACGCCGCTATTAAAGTCAACATGCCGCTGGAGCAGAACAAAATGGAGTGGCTGCTGAGCGAGCTGGCCAAAACCGATTGTCCCATGAGCTGTCCGCATGGCCGGCCGGTGGTTCTGCGGTATTCTGTAAGGGACATTCAGCGGGCGTTCAAACGCATTTAGCATTCAGCACTCAGCGTTCAGCCAGGCGAAGGGTCATGGCAAAGCAAGTCGTTTGTGCTGATGATAGCCAGTCCATATTTTCGGGCTGACTAAGACACAACAGGGGCTGAATGCTGACGGGTGAGTGCCGATAACTGTCTTTCTTATGTTTGAACAGCAACTGCAAGAGCTGCGCCGGGAGAAGTGGCGCTTGAGCGGGCGGCCGGTCCGCACGCTGGACGAGGCGCGCGAGTTCATCGACTCGGTAGGCTTCTGTCTGCTCTATCCGCAGCGGCCAGCGGTGCTGGTGCCGACGTTTGTCGGTGCCCACGCAGGTAGTGACGAGAAATTGCCCACGGCGCAGATGGCGTTCGCAAATTCTGGAGCGCGCGAGGCCAAGGAGTTGATGGTCCGCCTGCTGCGCGAGAAGGCGGCCTATGAGGCGAACGTCTTCCCGGACAACAATTTCATTGTGTCGGCGTCGGCCTTTCCTTATTTTTACGGACTAGTTGGCGATCGCAACCCGCGCCAGGCGCCGAAAGCGGCTGCGCGATCGGGCTACTCTCCGCTGGCGGTCGACACCTTTCCCATCATCCAGAAAGAAGGGCCGATCTCCAAGTACCGGCTGCGCGAGCTGCTAGGCGGCGACATTTCCGAGGCAGCGCTGGACCGCGCGCTGGACGAATTGTGGGCCAAGCTGCGCATTACCCGCGTCGATTACAAGCATGACGAAGGCGTCTTCTGGGATGTGCTGTTTCGTTGGTCGCCGGACGCAGTGAAAGAGGGCATGCACGTTTCGGTGGCGGAAGCGCTGACCGCGTTAGTTTCGAAATATCTTGACTGTGTGCTGGCGGCGCAGCAGGAAGAAGTGGAGCACTTCTTCTCCAACCTGATTGGCCGCGCACGGGTGCGGGAAGCCATCAACGCGTTGCAGGCGGCACGCGAATTGAGCTTTGTGCATGTGGGCGGACGCGTGATGTTGCAGGTGACATCGCTGCAAGCGCAGCAGCCGCTGGTGGTGCGCGAGCCCAAGTCCAGACCAAAGTTCGAAGCGTTTCCGCCGCGACCGGGCATGCCGCTGGTGCAGCGGCGGCCAGTGAAATCCAGGGTGGCAAGCAGGCCCGATCGCTCCCCGCAGGACACCCGCAAGAAATGACCGCGCCGCGCAAGTTGGTCATCGCCATCGACGGGCCGGCAGGATCGGGCAAGAGCACCATCGCCGCGCGCCTGGCGAAGAAGCTGGGCTATACCAACCTGGAGAGCGGCGCCATGTACCGCGCGCTGGCGCTGAAGGCGATGGAGCAGCCGGTTTCGCTCGAAGACGCGGAAGCGTTGCGCGAGATGGCGGAAAATTCCGTGATGCAACTCGATCCGAGCGGTGAAGGCAATCGTGTGCTGTTGGATGGGCGCGATGTCACACAGCGAATTCGCGAGGCTGACGTGACCGCGGCGGCGTCGCGCGTGTCGGCACACCCTCAGGTGCGGCAGGTGCTGGTGGGACGACAGCGCCAGTTGGGCGCCGATGGCGGCGTGGTAATGGAAGGACGCGATATCGGCACGGCCGTGTTTCCCAACGCCGACGTTAAAGTTTTTCTCGACGCGGATGCGAGCGTGCGGGCGGAGCGGCGGACCCTGCAAAACGGACCACCCTCAGCCGAGGAAGCAAAGCGGGTCCAGGCCGAGATCGCCGCCCGCGATGAACGCGATCGCACGCGAAAAGCGTCGCCGCTGGCGCCGGCGGCTGATGCGGTCATCCTGGATACCACGCGGAAGAGCATTGATGAGGTCGTGGCGGAAGTGGAGGGGATTGTGAAGCGAGTGGCTGGGGAATAGTTTCGAGCGTGGTCCTTGGACTCGGATGCGATCTGTTCGCCGCGTCCTCGCTCGGGATGACAATCGGTAATGAGGCGGAGGTGCGACTTTATGGCTGCCGAAGCAACGGGAGCGGGCCGGTTGGTTAAACGAAAAACCCCGCCCAAGCAAAAGGAGCTTGGACGGGGCACGATCAAGATTTTCGCTCTTGCCGGAATTTATACCAGTCGGCGAAAAATTCTCGTTTCCACAATCTCTATCCACTAGTCACTATCCACTAGTCACTATCCACTAGTCACTATCCACTGCCTTCATCCCTTGCCGATCTTGATGTCGCCGGTGTCGGTGTTGATTTGCAGTTTGCTGATACCGTTGCCTACGGTGCCGGTGGCGTGGGAAGTGCCGTTGCTCTCATCGACCTTCACGGCGCCGAAATCCGAAGTAATGTCGCCCTTACGGGTGCCGGCCGTGATCTGGAAACCAGGATTCGAGGGCAGCGTCAGCGTGATGTCGCCGTGGGTGGTAGTTACATCCACCCTATCCGACGGCGGCTTGCTGGCGAGCGTCAAGGCCACGTCGCCGTGTTGGGTGCTCACCGTCATTTTGCCAGGCTTGCCGGCGGTGGTGACTTCCACGTTGCCATTGTTGGATTCCACCTGCAGATCGCCGGAGATGTCTTCCAGGTGTATATTCTTGGAGTTGGTGACCACGCGGCTAGGCCCGCTTAAATCGCTGCCCCGCACTTCGTCGCTGGCAATCTCGATGTCGCCGGGCACGGAAGCGATCTCCATGTCGGAGCGTGAGGTTTTAAAGGTTACGGTCTTGGCGATCTTGCTGAGACGGATGTCGTCGTAGAAGTCGCCGTTCAGATGCACCGCGCCGGCAACTTCATCGATGGTGACGTTGTCGAGGCGGCCATCTACATCCAGATCGCCGGCAATCTTGGAGGCGCGCAGCGAACCTTTTTCCAGGCCCACCTTAGCCGCACCGGCGATGTCGTTGAGTTCGACGTCGCCATGTTGCAGAGCGATCTTGACGTCGGCCTTGCGCTCGGTCACGGTCACGTCGCCACGCTTGCCGGCCACGTCGAGCGCGGCATCGGCAGGCACATAGATATCCAAGTCCGCCTGCACGCCATGTTCACCGGCGCCATCGGTGTTGGCGTTCACTAATACGGAGTTACCGGTTACCGTGATTTGCGGCTTGGTCTGGCCGTTATATTGGTCGGCATCTTTCTGGTTTTGCGCATACAGCTTCTTGTGGACCACGACGCGCAACGTGTTGTCGTCGGACGGGGAAATGTTCAGCGTCCCACGGTCGCACACTACGCGCAGGTTGCCATGGGCGGGAAACGACTGCTGCAGGGTGTCTTCGAAGGTGAATGCGGTTCCGAAGATGCCGCCCAGATCGTCGTCCATCTGGATCTGGTTACGCACCCCGCTCCAATCGACATCGGAACTGTAATGAGCAGAGACCCCCAGCCCAACCAGCAGCACCAGCAAGACGATGCCGCCGGCGCCGAGATGACGGGTGCGATATCCCATGCGCTGCGCCGAGGCGTGTTCAATCAGCGCGATCACGCCCCACAGGATCAGCAGCACCGGCCACCAATGTCCGAACCAGTGCCAGATGGGAAAGCGAAAGCCGAAGTTCCGCAGAAAGAACAGCAGGCCGATGACGATCAGAATCAGTGGCCCGGCGATCGAGCGGTGTTGACGACATACCGGCGGCGGCGCAACCGGAGGAGGAGGATACAGATTTGGGCTAGCCATTGTGCACCTCCCGGTCGTCGGGACCTTGCACCGAGGAACCGGGCGCGATGAAGCCGGCCGGAGGAGCCGCAGGCGGCGTCACCACCGGGCCTTGCGGCTGAACCGGATATCCCGGATAACCCGGGTAGTTGGGATAACCTGGGTATCCCGGAGGAATAGGCTGCGCCGCATTCGGTGGCAGGGTCGCGTTGTATTCGCGCGGGATGTGTCCGTTGGTGGAGGCGCTGTGCTCCAGCAGCTTAAGCAGGCCGATCACGATCAACAGCGCCGGCCAGGTAAATCCGAAGTCCATCCAGTGGGCGCGGCCCATCTGATCCAGCAGAAACAGTACGCCGATGGTGATGAGGACAGCGGGCCCCATGAAGCCATGAGCACGGCAGCGGGCGCAGGAGCAACTCTTATTGTAACGATATCTCATGATGTCCTCCTACCAGCCTCTCCGCTGACGCTGCATCAGGACGCGAACCCCGATGGCGATCAGGATGAGCGGCCAGAAACGCCAGATCCAATCAAAGTGCAATGCGCCCAGTTCATCGAGCAGGAACAGCACGCCCAGACCGATCAGGATGAATGCCCCTATCGGAACTTGGGAACGTGGAGGCTCCTCGACCGGGACGTCCTGGGCGGTTCCTGGAATCGTCCCCGGATTGGCAGCGGTTGGTGCGGCATTGGTAACTACTCCGGGAGCGGGTCTGGCAGTTCCATGTCCCGAAGCGAACAGGTGGTTGAAGCCGAAGGGATCGGGCGCCGGCAGCCCCATTTCACGCGCCCGCGCCGTCTTGTAAGCCTCGATGGGCATGTAGATGGCGAATGCCGCGATCGCCAGGCCAAACAGGCCACTGCCGTGATCGGGATTGGCTAGCCAGATCAGGGTGGCGAAAATCAGCACGTGAATGAAGCCCTTGGCGAACTCACCGTTGTACATGGCTCCTACCCCGGGGATGAATCCCAGGATAGCGGCCACCTTTGGACTTGGCATTCCGGTTTGGGGTATGGCACCCGGAGGCACGGCGGTCGAGCCGGGCGGCGGCATGGTGCCGCTCAAATGCGAGGCCAAACATTCCTCGCAGTAAATAACGCCACGGACGTCTCGCACGCAGGTGCTGCACAGTGGTTTCCCACAGGTGCGGCAGAATGCGGTGGCGGGAACGTCGACATGATTGGCGCAGTTCATGCGGTTCTCCTGTTCAGCCGGGCCTGATTGGTTGCCTGCTCAACCTCGTGGGCTAAAGCCCGCTCGGAAGGGTAGGAATAGGGAGCTGGTACGGCACACCTAAAGGCGTACCCCTTCAAATCATTGTGAAGAACACTTGCAGCGTGAAGAACACCTGCGGCATTCCGAGCGGCCGGGAAGGTGGCCAGCATGGGCGGACCATCGTCGCGGCTAGAGTTCTGGTTGCTGCGATTCTGCGGTTGCCGATTATCGCTCTTCTTCGGATCGGGATTCTTCGGATTCGTGGGCGCGGGGGCCTCCTGCTGCTGGTTGTTGTCCTTGCTCTCGGAAGCACCCACCCGGCGCAGATCGCGCACGCGCGACTCAATCTCGTACACCAGACGGATGTTCTCGTAATAACGCACGACGCGCGCCTGGGTGGCGTAGTAAGTCTTGGTTATTCCCTTGGAGCTGAGATCCAGGTTACGCAGATCGCTCATGTGAAAGCCGGCGATGCCCAACAACAGGGTGATGGAAAAGAACGCCATACCGAACGACATGGCGAAGCGCGGCGTCACCACCGGTCCGAAGACCGGAGTCAGCCGGGCCTTCAACTTGTCGAACCATCCCTCGCCGCGCGGAGCCGGTACAAGGTGCTCCGAGGGCAGCGCTCCGATGGTCTGGGCCAGGATGTTGTGCACCAGGTTGCGCGGCGGCTCGGCTTCGTCTAGCCCCTTCAGCCAGTGCATGCCGGCGCCGGCTTCTTCCACCATGGTGCGGCAGGCCGGGCAAGCCTGCTGATGGGCCTCGAAGGCCGCCAGCATGGAGCCTTGCAGCGTACCGTCGAGGGCTTCGGCCAAAACGGCCTCGACCTCGACGCACTGCACCACCCCAGCTCGCGCAGATGCGGCGCGAGCTGGGGATCCCGGCTGCATTGCGGATTGGTTCTCGCCTGCCATCATCCTACCTGCCTATAGTTACGTTGCAAAAGCCTCGCCAGTTCCGTTCGTCCCCGATTTATGCGACTTTTCACGGTTCCCTCGGGTACATTGAGGACTTTGGCAATGTCCTTGTAGTCCAAATCCTGCAAATCGCGCAAAATCACCGCTTCCCGTAGTTCGGGCGAAAGCCGCCGCAGGGCCTCGTGTACCAGCTTTTGGGTTTCCTGGCTGCGCATCCGGGCCTCTGGGCTGGGAGTTCCGTCCTCCAACTGATCGGCCAGGGTCAGCCCGTCTTCCTGGTTGCCGGGAGTCGCGTCCAGCGAATCGGTAATCCGGTCATACTTTCCCTTACGGAAGTGGTCCACCAGCAGATTGCGCGTGACCGTGGTGACCCAGGTCATGAACGAAGCCCGCGAAGTGTCAAACGTGCTGAGTGTGCGATACATCTTGATGAACACTTCCTGGCTCAGGTCCGCCGCATCATCCGCCGATCCCGAAAAGCGGTAGCAAATGTTGTAAATCCTCCGGTGAAACTGCTGGACAATCTCCTGCCATGCCGCGGCGTCGCCAGACACACAGCGACGGACAAGGGCATTGACGGCTTGGTTGTCGTCCAATCAGCGCTCCCAAGGGGCGTGACTCCTGGCCCAAATCCCACTCACTGCTAGAGAGTTATACGGAGGCAAGGGGCCAGTAGTTCGATGAATTCGGGCCCGGAAGGGCGTAGCTTCGTCCCACTCCGTTCGACCCGATTTCGCCTGAATTGTAGCAGGGGCGGAAGGGGCACACCTTCAGGAGCGCGGTAGCAGCGGTTTGCCTGTTAGGGGTCATCCCAAGCGTAGCGAAGCGGAGTCGAGAATTGCTTTGTGTCAGGGCACGGCTTCAGCCGCTGAGGAAAATCGGAGCAGGGGCTAAAGCCCTGAGCTTTTTTGCATTCCGTTCGGCACGAGTAAACTCGTGCCCTGACACAAACCAGTTTCAGCACGACCCTGACACAAATCAAGTTCAACAATGCACTCGAAACTCTCTTCACGACTCGAAACTGACTTCACCGCTCTATAATGTCTGAGCGGCCGAGATTCGCATCTGGCCCGCGCTTTTGAAACCATCCGTCGTTCCCTCGCATCAACGCCACTGGAGGAAGAAACAGAATGGCTCATGAAGTTCCTGCCCTGCCTTACGATTACGCTGCCCTTGAACCTTACATCGATACGCAAACCATGCACCTGCATCACGACAAACATCATCAGGCCTACGTAACCAACCTGAATGCGGCGCTGGAGAAGGCTCCCGAGCTGCAGAAGCTGAGCGCCGAAGATCTGATCAAGGGTCTGGAGAACGTGCCCGAAGCCATCCGCGGCGCGGTGCGCAATAACGGCGGCGGCCACGTGAACCACTCCATGTTCTGGAAGATCATGGGTCCCAACGCCGGCGGCGACCCCAACGGCGCCATCGCCGACGCCATCAAGAGCACATTCGGCGACGTCAACGCGTTCAAGGAGAAGTTCAACGACGCCGGCCTGAAGCAGTTCGGCAGCGGATGGGCGTGGCTGGTGCGCGACCAGGGCGGCAAGCTGCAGGTCGTCAGCTCGGCCAATCAGGACAATCCCCTGAGCCAGGGCTTTTACCCAATCATGGGCAATGACGTGTGGGAGCACGCGTACTACCTGAAATACCAGAACCGCCGCGCCGACTACCTGAAGGAATGGTGGAACGTGGTGAACTGGGCGGAAGTCAACAAGCGCTTCCAGGATAGCCAGAAGTAGAACGGGTAGAGCGGTGCTTCAGCGCCGCGTCAGAAGCTTCACTTTTGACACTCCGAGGCGACTTTAGTCGTCAGTGGGTGGCCCACCCAACCATTCCAATGAGGGCGCCCCATCCAAGCCGGGTTTGCTTGGGTGGGGATTTCCGTCGCAGGTCACAGACTCGCTTCGGCAGGGCGTTGTAGGCTACTCTCGTACCTTGGGAACTGAAGCGGTATCAACAAGCTCGCGACCTCCACTTCGTCACCTTCAGTTGTTACCGGCGTCAGCGCTTGCTGGAGTCGGCCCATGCCAAGCGCCTGTTCGAGGGCGGGTTGGGACAAACGCGCCGGCAGTACGACTTCTTTGTAACCGGCTATGTCGTCATGCCGGAGCATGTGCATCTGCTGGTGAGCGAGCCACAGCGCAATACTCTGGCGACGGCGGTGCAGGCGTTGAAGCAATCGGTGGCTCGCAAGTTGATTGGCGAGAGAAAGCATTTCTGGCAGGCCCACTATTACTCTTTAATGTACGGACGGCGAACAAGCGAATTGAGAAGTTGCGCTACATCCATCGCAACCCGGTGAAGCGAGGGCCGGTGGAGAGACCCGAGGACTGGGAGTGGAGCAGCTTTCGCCACTATGCCAGCGGAGTGGAGGGTGTGGTGGAGATCGAATCCGAGTGGACGGGACGTAAGGGAGAGCGGATGGGAATGCCATTGCGAGTGAAGGTGTTGGAACGGCCCCACCCAAGCAAACCCGGCTTGGATGGGACACCCACACCGTGCTAGGCTGGGCCACCCGCCAATTACAATGACTACAACTATTCCTACATATGCTCTTGGGCCGATTAGGGACTGTCGCGATTATTGGATTGATGCTCTACGGCTGCTAAGGATTAGCTCGCAGGGCATCGATGAATTAGCTGCCCTGCCGAACCTGATGGAAGCTCTTGGATATTCCGGTAAACCAACCCTGGGACGAAAACGAACGCCACAAAAGATGGAGGAGGAACGCGCTACGTGGCAAGAGGCCAAGGAAACGGCACTTTTCGCTCAAAAGGAAGTTGATTCGAAGTACCCATTACTCCACGCTCACACCCTAGTAGGCGTGTGGGGAGCGCTAGCTAGCTTTATTCGTGAAGGCGCTGAGAGTGGTTTGTGGGGCGACCAGATTACGCCGAACATAATGGCGTGGGGATGATTTTGGTTGTCTGATGGTGCTGGCTGACTGGTGGGCGTGTAGAAGTTGG
>Ga0182016_10000151_pt1 | contig 81597 bp, 88 predicted proteins | sample 712S2MmetaG_FD_120491 | JGI IMG/M metagenome (GOLD analysis project Ga0182016, IMG submission 120491) | Permafrost microbial communities from Stordalen Mire, Sweden - 712S2M metaG | ecosystem: Environmental > Terrestrial > Soil > Wetlands > Permafrost | place: Sweden: Stordalen | collected...
AGCGTCGTGCGGCCAAACGACTTCCCGTTCACTACGATCTCGCTCGTGCCGATCGGAACGACGCCGGCGATCTTTCCGTCTCCCACCGCAACGCGCAGCAATCCGGGCGTCTGAACGACGATCGATTGACCGGTCCGAACTGTGACGGAGGTCCCGCTAGCTGCCGTGACGCTCAGCGGCGCGGATGCGATGCCGGCAGCAGCCAGAACGCCAAGCGTCGCGCGAAGAAGGTAATGCATTCTGGAAGCATATGCCCAGGCGTTACTCGTGCGGCGTAGACGGACCGTGGACGCAGTGTCAAATTTGCCGGCCGGGGCACTTCGGCGTCGCCGCCCCGGGTACGATGCGTACACGATGCGATTGCAAAACGCGTTTCCGGTCTCGCTCCTTGCGTTGCTCGCCGCACTCGTTGCGGTCGGGCTGCCCGCGGCAGCTCAACCGGTGAACGTTGCGCTGATTCGGGTCACTGCTGCGGGTCCCGACGCCGTTCGCGTTGCCGGTACCATCGCAGGCGCGCATCAGCTCGAGGCCGTTCTCTACGTGAGGTTCGCCCCCGAACTTCCCAACGTGTTCCTGACCCGGCGACCGATCGTAACCGATGCCGGCGGCAACTTCGACGCGATCGTTGCGATTGCGCCGGCGTATTACACCGGCGCGATCGTTACCGTCGACGCGCAAACATCGGCCGCCGTCACCGTCGGCCGTGGCACTATGACCATTGCAGACCCTAGCGGATCGCAATAGGCCATCAAATCGCACCGCGCTCAGTGCGCAAGGAGTTCCTAGCATGACCACCACGATCCGTAACATCCTCGTTGACGAACAAGGCCAAGGGTTGGCTGAATATGGTTTGATCCTCGGCCTCATCGCGGTCGTCTGCGTCGTCGCCGTCGTTGCCTTGCAAGTCCAGATCACCGCGATCCTGACCAAGGTAGCCAATGCCCTGTGAACCTGGGCGCAGTCCTCGCCGATGATTCGGGTCAGGGCCTCGGGGAATACGGTCTCATCCTCGGGCTCATCGCCGTCGTTTGCGTTGCCGTGCTCGTCCTCGTCGGAAGTAACCTTGCGAAAATATTGACGAAGGTTGGCACCGTCCTCTAGGGCGGCACGAACATGTCTGCAACACTGATCTTGCTCGTCACCTTCACGCTTGCTGGAGCGGCCGTCGACGTTCGGTCCCGCAGAATTCCCAACGTGCTCACCGCAACGTTGGCGTTCGCGGCGTTCGCGGTGCACGCCGGCGATGGGGCCGGCGCGTTGTTCCTCACGGCGGCGGTCATGATCGTGTCGTTTGCGCTCGGCGCGCTCGCGTTTTCGGTGGGCTGGCTAGGCGGCGGAGATGTCAAACTCATCGCTGCCGCGTGCGGCGTCGCCGGCTATCCGGGCTGCATTTGGCTCGTTCTGTTCATCTTGATTTCGGGCGCCGTGCTGGGCATCGTGCAAGCCGCAGGTCAGCGCCGCCTTCTGGCTTTCATTCGTAACGCAACTGCATTGGCGATGACGGGTGCGGCTCCGCAAACACCGACGCTGCTGCCCTACGGCGTCGCAATCGCCGGCGGCAGCACGGCGTACGCCCTCGCAACTCTCCTCGCCGTCATAAGGGTGCCCTAATGAAAACCCGCCGCGTCCCGCTCATCATCGGTCTCGTCCTTGCGCTCGGGACGGGCGTTCTGTTGTTGGGCTATTTGACGTCTTTGCGCTCGAGCGGCGGCGCCGTGCAAATGCGCTCCGTGCTGGTGGCGACGCACGACATTCCGGCGCGCGCGGCCGCTACCGCCGACCTTTTCACCGTACAGCAACGCATCGCGGACCAAGTGGATTCCGACGCGATCGCTAGTCCGAAGGATCTCGCCGGCGAATACACGCTGGTCGGAATCCCGGCCGGGAGCGTCGCGACCCGTTCGAAGATCGGCTTAGCATCCGCCGCGACGCTTCCGGCCCGGCTGCCGATCGGCATGCGCGCGGTGAGTATCTCGATCGACAACGTCAAAGGCATCGCCGGTCTCATCACGCCCGGCGACCGCGTCGACGTCATCGCGGTTCCGTCAGTGAATGCCGGCGAAACGCCGCGCGGCTTCGCGATCCTGCGCGGCGCGCTGGTTTTGGCAATGGGATCGGACGTTACGACCACGACCGCTGCACCGCCGGGACCGCTTAGCGGTCCGCCGGCGGCGCTCACGACGATCACGTTGGCTTTGACCCCGAACCAAGTCGATCTGCTGGCGGGCGCCGACATGAACAGCACCCTGCGGCTGGCACTGCGCAATCCGAAGGAACCGATCGGCGATTTTCCGACCGAGATGCTCAAGATCGCGGCGCAAGGAAGCGCACCGGCAAACGCCGCACCGGCCGCGGCGCTGCAACTTACGGTTCCCGCTGCACCGGCGGCACGGCCGAACGCCGGCACGCATGGCGTCACCGTAATCGACGGCGATCGTATCGATTCGGGCCCGACGGGTTCGCGTTGAGTCAGCGCATATTCATCGTTACCGGCGCAAAGGGCGGCGTCGGCGCGACCACGATTGCGATCAAGCTGGTCGCGCGGCTGCCGGCACCCGCCGAACGGATGATCGTCGATGCCGATCTGACCGGCAAGCGAAGTCTTGCCGTTTGGTACGATCTCAGCGACGATCTCGACCGGGCGCGCTCGATCGGCACGGCGACCGTCGCTAGGGCGCCGGACGGCACGCTGGTGATGGAACTCGCGCGCACCTACGAGGATGGCCTCACGCAAACTGCGGCGTCCGTTACGCGCGCGTTAGCCGGGCTTTCCGAACATGCGGTCATCGTCGTCGATGCCCCACAACCGTTTGCGGCGATCGTCCGCCCCTTCGTCTCCCGCGCGACGAAGTTCATCGCCATCACGGAACCCTCCCCGATGGGCGTAGCCGGCGCGCAGGCATTGCTCGCTGCAATGGATCGCGCGGGCATCCCGCCCTCTCGTATCGCGCTGGCCATTACCGACATCAATGCGAAGGGCAGCGCGGTATCGCGAGCCGATATCGAACGCGAACTGAAGATGCCGGTGAGCGTGGAGCTGCCGATCGAACGCGACCGCCGGTTCGAGGGCCTCTTCGACGGTCTCGTCACCATGCTCGTCGCCGAACCGGGGTCGCTCGGCGATTCGGGTGAACTGGCGGAAAAGCCGGCCTTCGATCGTCGCGTCGACCTCGGCGAAGTTTTCTCGTGAGCCAGCGCGTCTTCGTCGTCGTCGGCGCGAAAGGCGGCGTCGGTGCGACCACGATCGCCGTCAAGCTAATCGAACAATTGCCGGCGCCTGCCGAGCGCGTGATCGTCGATGCGGACCTCTCCGGCCGGCGGAGCGTGGCCGTCTTGTACGATGCCAGGACCGAGCTCGACGTCGAGCGGGTGCCCGGCTCGGTCGGTATCGTACGCTCGAAGGCCGGCCCCTTCGTGATGGAACTGGCCCGCACGCATGAAGACGCGTTCATTCAGAACGCCGATTCCGTCGTCGAGGCGATCGAACGCTTACCCGAAGACGCCGTGATCGTCGTCGATGCACCGCAACCGTTCGCCGCGGCCGTACGGCCCTTTATCGCGCGGGCGGCAAAGATCGTCGTGATCACGGAACCGACGTTGTTCGGCGTGGGAGCGGCCCGCTCGATGCTCTCGGCGATGGACCGTTTCGGCATTCCTGACGCCCGTATCGCGTTCGTCCTCAACGACGTGCGCGCATCGGGCGAACTTCGGCGCATCGACATCGAGCGCACCCTGCGCGTAACCGTGAGCGCAGAATTGCCGAACGAACGTGACCGGAGATTCGCAAAAACGTTCGCCGCTTTCGCCGGCGTCCTCGCTGCATCGCCGATCTTTCAAACGCTTGGCAACCTGCGCCAGTCAACCGAAAAACCGATCGGCGACCGGCGCGAGCGCCGGGCGGAAGCCGCGACGCTGACGCCGACGCCCGGTGCGCGTAATGACGTTCGGCCGGCGTTGCCGCCGTCTCAATCGTCGGCCGCCGTCGATGAGCTCAAGACTGCCCTCCACGCACTGATCTTGACGCGCATCGATTTCTTCACCGCGGGACGCGCCGACACGGACGCTCAGAAACATGCGGAACTGCGCGATCAGATCGACAAGATCGCGACCGACTTCCTCGCAACGCGAACCGATGTCAAAACGGCGGAAGAAGTCGCGCGGATCCGGCGCGAGGTGATCGAGGAAGCCCTGGGTCTCGGACCGCTCGAGAGTTTGCTCCATGACGAAGAGGTCACGGAGATCATGGTCAACGGTCACGACAACATCTTCGTGGAGCGCCACGGCCGCGTCGAGCGCACGACGAAGCGCTTCGTCGACGACCGCCAAGTGCGTCTGGTCATCGAACGCATCATCGCGCCGCTCGGACGGCGGCTCGACGAGTCGAGTCCGATGGTCGATGCGCGCATGGCCGACGGCTCGCGCGTCAATGCGGTGATCGAACCTCTCTCGATCGATGGTCCGACCCTCACGATTCGCCGCTTCGGAACCAAACGAATGCACGTCCGGGATCTCATTTTAGCCGGCGCCGTAACCGAAGCGGTCGTGGATTTTCTCCGTGCTGCCGTCGAGGCGCGGCAAAACATCCTCGTCAGCGGGGGAACGGGTTCCGGCAAAACGACGCTGCTCAACGCGCTCTCGAGCTTCATTCCGCGAGCGGAGCGAATCTTGACGATCGAGGATGTGGCCGAACTGAAACTCGAGCAGCCGCACGTCGTGCGACTCGAGGCTCGCCCTCCCAATCTCGAGGGCACGGGCGGCGTCACGATTCGCGATCTCGTGCGAAACGCGCTGCGCATGCGCCCCGACCGCATCGTCATCGGGGAGTGCCGCGGTAGCGAAGCGCTCGATATGTTGCAAGCGATGAATACGGGCCACGACGGCTCGCTCACGACGATCCACGCCAACTCCGCGCGCGACGCACTTTCGCGCGTCGAAACGATGGTCTTGATGTCGGGCTTCGAACTCCCGCTGCGCGCGATCCGCCAACAGGTCTCGAGCGCAATCAACCTCGTCATCCAAGTCGCGCGGCTCCGCGACGGCTCCCGGCGCGTCACGGGCGTCAGCGAGGTCATCGGCATGGAGGGCGACGTCATTTCGATGCAAGAGCTGCTCAAATATCAGCAACACGGCATGAGTGCGCAGGGCAAGGTCGTCGGCGAGTTAGAGGTGACCGGCGTGCAACCGAATTGCCTCAAGCGCTTCGCGGACCTGGGCGTCGTCTTCGATCCGGGCATGTTCAACTCGGCGCCGCGTCAGGACCTCGCATGGTCGCGCTAGTGCCGATCGCGATCATCATCTGCGTCATCGGGGCGCTCGCGTTCTTGGTCGCGTCGTTTTGGGCTACGATCTCCGAGCGCATCGCAGCCTTCGGCAACGGCTTCAGCAGCGACCTCGAACTTGCCGGGATGCGTACCGAACCCCAGCGCTACGCGCTCATCGTCATTGGGATCGGCGCCGCCGCATGGACTGCGTCGATACTGCTCTTACGGCCGGGTCTGCTGTTTGGACTCGTCTTGTTCGCCCTGTGGGGAATGCTGACGATCTACGGTGCGGGCTGGTACCTCAAACGCCGGCGCAGACGCCGCGTCGCCGCGTTTCAGGATCAGCTCGAACAAGCGCTGCGATCGCTCGCCGGTGGCGTTCGCGTTGGATTGGGTATCCGCCAAGCATTCATCATGACGGCGGAAGAGTGCCGCAATCCCGTGAAAACCGAATTCACCCGGGTCGTCGGCTTGAGCAACGTCGGCGTGAGCCTGCTCGACGCGTTCGATCAAATGGCCGCGCGCATGACCAATCCCGAGACGGCGATGCTCGCGCGCGTCTTGCGGGTGCAATCCCAGACCGGCGGAAATCTCGCCGGCATTCTCGCCGGCCTCGCCGATACGATTCGTGACCGGCGCCGTTTGCTGCGGCGGGTCAACGCTATCACGGCGCAAGGTCGAGCCACGGGCTGGCTTCTCGGGCTGCTGCCGGTCACGCTCGGTGGGTTCCTGATCGTTGCCGAGCCGACGTTGCGCGAAGCGATGCTGTTCACGACGGTGGGTCAGCTCTTTCTCGGAATTGCGCTCGGTCTCGACGCCCTCTCGATCTTTTCCATCATGAAGATCGTGCAGATCGATCCATGACGATCCTTCTTCCAATTGCCATCGCCATCGTCGGCGCCGCCTCAATCTTCCTCATTGCGATGTCGATGGTCCCCGCGACGAACGTGCTGCAGACGCGAATGCGCAAGCTCGAACGTGTCGACGAGCCGTCGCTCCCGCAGCACACGATCATCGTCAATCAGATCGTCAGCACCGAACGCAAGTCGGTGTTGCAGGGCCAGCTCAACGAAGCCGGTTGGTATGAGGTCACCCCCGCAGCACTCGCAATACGCGGCCTCGGAGCTTTCGGCATCGGCCTGAGCGTCGGTTGTTTGTTGATCTTCTTTCTGCACAACAACGTGCTGGGCGCCATCATCGGCGTGCTCGTCGCGATGATCAGTTGGCGCGTGCCGAGTTTCTTTCTCTCCCGTGCGATCAAGGCGCGCAAGGAATCGATCGGGCGCGATTTGCCGGAGTTCCTGGACCTGCTCTCCACGACCGTACAGGCCGGGCTCTCGCTCAACGCGGCGCTGATTCAGGCGACCGATGCGACCACGGGACCGCTGCATGCCGAACTTACCTCGACGCTGGCCGAAATTCGCTTGGGCCGTTCGCGGGAGGAGGCACTCAATGCAATGGCCGATCGCGCGAACGAAAACTCGCTGACGATGACGGTCTCGGCGATCGTGCAGTCGGAGAAACTCGGCACGGATCTGACGGATGTGCTGCACGAGCTTGCGAAGGAGTCGCGCGACCGCCGCTGGATGCGCGCCGAAGAGAAGGCCGCACAGCTGCCGATTTTGATGATCATCCCGATGGCGCTCTTCATGATACCGTCCCTCTACCTGATGATCTTCGGCCCCGTCATCGCCGAGTTCATCGAGCATCGCTGACGATGATGCTAGCGCTTTCGGCAACCTTCGGCGCGGTGTTCTTCGGCGCGGCGGGCCGGCTCGGCTGGCTGCTCTCGGAGTCGTGGTACGGAACCATCGAGCGCGAAGCCGACGGTCCGCCGCCGCTCCGGATACCGTCGTGGCTCTTCGTTGCCGTTGCCGCGTGCGTCGGAACATCGGTTGGAATCCACGGCGCGTCAACGTTGCAGGCGGCAGTTCTGATCGTGGCCGTGCTTTCGCTCACCGTTTGCGCGGCAACCGACGCGCGCACGGGGATGATCCCGGATCTGTTCACCCTCGGTCCGCTGATCGTCGTGCTGGCGCTCTCGGCCCTACGTCACGAATGGGCTCCCCTTGCGGGCGCGGTGTTCGCGCTCGTCCCATTTGCCGCGATCGCGGCGCTTTCGCGTGGGCGGGGAATGGGTTGGGGAGACGTCAAGCTGGCTGCGTTCGGCGGCGCGCTCGTCGGCATGGGGGGCATCACGCTGGCGGTCGCGATCGCTTCGCTGGCGGTGATCGTCGCCGGCGTGCTCAACCGCCGCGCGCGCACACCGATCGCGTTCGGTCCATATCTCGCGGTCTCGATCGGCACTGCACTCGGACTCGGCAGCACGTTCTGAAGCGATGGCATTTCTCCGCAATTGCACGACCGGCACGATCATCGCAACCCGCATCGACAGGTTGACTGGTCTCTTACAGCGGGCTGTCGGTTTGCTCGCGCGCAGCAGCGTGCAGCACGACGAGGGCGTATGGCTGACGTCGTGCCGCTCCATCCATACGCTCGGAATGCGCTGTGCGATCGACGTTGTGTTCGTCGATCGCGAGGGCTGCGTATTGCGCATCTGCCGTAACGTCCGGCCGAACCGTTTTGCCTTGAGCTGCCGCGCGGCGAAGGCCGTGGTCGAACTCGGGGGCGGAGCGCTCGATCAGATCGACGTCGAGCTGGGCGACCGGCTCGAACTCGTCTCGACGTTCATTCAGAGCGCGGGCTTGGGGCGAGCTCTGCATTCCGTTTGAGTGGCTTGCCGAGTTGCGCGACCACGACCTTGAAGAGGTCTTCGAATTCGACTGCTCGCGGTACCAGTTGCGGTTCGAGGGCCTCGGAACCCAGCAACATCCCGATATGGAGACGCTCGGCTTGCAAATAGTGGTCGCGCGCCGCGCTCCAATTGCCGCCCTCGCTTGCTGTTTCGGCGAGCTCGACCTGAGCCCGGAACGAGCGAGCATCGATCGATACCCAATCGAGATCGAGTGCGATCGAGTTGTCAACGCTAACGTACCGTGCGGCATCGCAGCCGGCGGCATCGGAAACGGCGCGGCGCAGCCGGCATAACGTCGTGCGCAAGCCTTGCGATGCGACGGCCGGGCTGGCGTTCGGCCAAAACGTGCTCAACAGGTCGGCGCGCGTGACGCTGGCGTCCGGCGTTAACGCGATATAGGTCAGCAGATTCTGATCTCGGCGCCGATCGAACGTCACCGGACGGCTACCAACTTGGCACGAAAAGCGGCCGAACAGTTTGAGGACGAGGCGGCCGCCGTGAATTTCGGCGCGATCGGTCGACCGCATGTTGCCGGCGATCTGCATGAGCACGCGATATGGGCGCAGACCGGAGCGCATGCGAACGATCGGATATCCCACCGCATCGAGCCGTTCGAGGTCGCGTTGCGTGGCCGGGTCGGGGAAGGATCGCATAGCCGCGACGAATGCCTCGGACGCTGCCGCATCGTCATGCGATAGGACGAGGAGTTCGAGCAGCAGGTGTCCGTTGAGCTGGCGCCACTGCTCGAACGCGCCGCGAAGCCCGCGGCCGTCGCGGGCCGCATCGCGCACGACCCACGAAACGGCGGCCGCCCAACCGTCGGTGTCGTACTTCAGCTGCTCGACGTCGATCTCGTCGAAGGGGACACGCTGCGCGGTCGCGAGTTCGGCGATCTCGGCGGAAGTGAACGGCAGCAACGAAGCGTCGACCAGCGCCCCCATTCCGCGCGCTGCCAGCGCCTGGGCCCGCATCGCCGTGCGTGACGATCCGCCGAGAATGTAACGCATGCCGGCGGAGCAGCCCGCTTCGATGCTTTCGCACAGCGCTTCGCGGCTCTCAGCGGAGGCAACGTCGGCTTGGTCGATGATGGCGAGGCGAGCACCGGAGATCTCTGCTAACGACGAGCGGATTTGCTCCGGCGACGCTGCCGCCGGCAGCGCGATGTAAGCGGCGTCGCTGCGCTGCGCGAGGAGTTGGCGCAGAGCCGTCGTCTTGCCGCTGCCGTGGGGAGCGCACAGGACTTGCACCGCGGCCATGCCGGCGCGCGCGGCTGCCTCGAGCGTGTTCAGAACGCGCGGCCGGTGGATTTCGAGTGAGGGTTCGTGCCGGAGCTGAGGCACTCGATTGCCCGGCATGACGCGGTGGAAAACTCGCTGCTGTGGCAACGTGATACTCTTAGGACGCCTCGGCTGAGACGATTGGCACCCGTGCTCCGGAATGAAGCTTGTGCGCTAGCGTACCCTCCGCGAAACAAAGCTACGCTAAGGTTACGGAGTGGTCGATTGTATGGCTTACCCTCGCAAGCGCCGGTTGCTCGTTAAGAACGTCCGCGGAAGGGCCCGACGATCTTAAGCGCGGCCTCGACGATCGACGTGTCGACGACTTGTTCGACCGTCGTATCGCCGTCGATCAGGTTCGCGCTGCGAAACGTGGCCAGATCGAAACGCAAGTTCGCGAGGTCGAGGTGTCCGTTCACGTCGACCGCGTTCGGTACGATCTCGCGAAAGACGGCGGGATCTTTAATCGCCGTGAATTTGGTGAGCACGTCGATCACTTCAGCGGCGTTGGGGCCGGCCAGGCGGCCGTTCTTGAGCGCACCGGCACAGAAGCGCAAGCCGCGGATGTAGGCGACCATCCACTTCACCGCTACGTCGCGCTGGCTGCGCACGAAGTTGCCGCTGAAGAAGATGCAGCCGTTCATGCCGTTCGGAATCAGCACGTCGCTGGCTGAAAAGCGAACGGCGTAGTTTCCCTGGATCGCTTTGGTTGCGAACGGCTCGATCGTACACGACGCGTCGATCGAACCATTGGCGAAGGCGGCGATCTGCTCCGGAAACGCGATGAAGACTTCGCGAACGTCGCGATAGGTCAGCCCGCCGCGGCGCAGCGCTTCGCTCATCGTGACGAATGCCGCCGTGCCTTGACCGACTTCGGCAAACGTCAGACCCTTGAAGTCTTTGAACGACTTCACGCGGCCTTTGTCGATCAGATCTTTGCGCACGAGCACGGCGATCACGCCGTATCCGGGCGCCGAGATGCTCTCGCTCGCCACGCACTTCAAATCGATGCCGTGCCCGACCGCGTTGAACAAACCGGCCGTCGGCGCGCCCGCGGCAACGTCGAGCTGACCGGCGCCCAGCGGCGCCATCATCATCGCCGCGGTTTGCAGCGGCGTGATTTGCACGTCCAGGCCTTGATCGGCGAAGTAGCCCTTAGCGATTGCAACGCAGATCGGCGCATCGCTTTGCGAGAGCGTCGCGCCGAGCCGGACCACGGTGGGCGTCGCGCCGAACGCGCGCGTTGGAGCGAGCACGGCTGCCGAGAGCAGCGCTGCCGTCGCTTCGCGGCGCGTGAGCCTCACGCCGTCTTCCAGCCGGCCTCTGAGAGATCGACGCGCGTGCCGACCGGATCGGTGATGAAGGCTTCGTTGAAGCGGCCGTCTTGCGGCACGCGCTTCGGCGCCGTTGCGCCGCCGGCAACCGCGACCTTTGCGACTTCTTCGAGGTTCTCGACCTCGAATCCAAAGTGGAAGATCCCCTCGGGCCGCCCACGCGCCGTAATCAGCGCAAGATTGATATAGCCGTCGGAGATGAAGACCGCCCCGCCCTCCTGGCGGCCGATCTCAGTCATACCGAAGGTCGTCTTATAGAATTCCGCAAGCGCATCCGGATCGTTCGCAAGCAAAGCAATATGCTTGATATGTGGCATGAACATCTCCAATCCCGAAGAGAGGTAGAAAATTGCTTAAAGACCCCCATTTGTCATCCAGAGCGCAGCGCGTAGCGCGGAGTCGAAGGACCGCCCCAATCGTGGCGGAGCGCTTGACACCAAAGATGTACGTATGTAGTTATAGGTGGTATGACCAAGACCTCAAACCGCGAGCGGATCCTCTCCGAGGGCCTGCGGGTGGTCCACGAGCACGGGTTCGCCAACGCGAGCGTGCGGGACATCGTCGCGGCCGCCGGCGTACCCCAGGGCTCGTTCACGAACCACTTCGCCTCCAAAGAAGCCTTCGGCCTCGAGATCCTCGACCTCTACTACGCCGATTCGCGCCGCAACGTCGCGGAGACGCTGCGCAACGACGCGCGTCCGCCGCTCGAGCGTCTGAACGCGTATTTCGATTCCCAGAAGAACCGTCTCAACGAAAATGACATGCGAAATGGCTGCCTTTTCGGCAATTTTGCAGCCGAGGCGAGCGACAACAGCGAGGCGATCCGTAACCGTTTGATCGAGGTCTACGCCGAATCGCGCGAATCCATCGCGTACTGCCTGCGCGCGGCCGTTGCCGCCGGTGAAGTGAAGCCGACGCTCGACTGCAACGAGATCGCCGGCTTCATCGTGTCGTCGATGCAGGGCGCCATTTTGCTCTCGAAGGCGCATCGCAGTCCCGAGCCGATCGAGCGCTTCCGCCGCGTGCTCTTCGCGAGCGTCCTTCAGTAGCCGAACGCCTAGTGGAGCTGCTTAGCTCAATTGGCTATTGACAATATGTACGTACGTATTATATAACCGGTCCATGAACTCGCCCGTCGTCTTAATCACCGGAGCCCTAGCCGGAATCGGCCGCTCCACCGCCCTGGCCTTTGCCCGTGAGGGCGCCCGTCTGGTGATCTCCGGCCGCCGCGACGATGCCGGCCAAGCGCTCCTCGCCGAGCTGCGCGCCCTGGGCGCCGAGGCCGAATTCGTGCGCGCCGATGTCCGCAGCGAGAACGAAGTGCGCGACCTGATCGATCGCGCCGTGACGCGCTTCGGCCGTCTCGATGTCGCCGTGAACAACGCCGGCACCGAAGGCACGACGGGACCGATAACGGAGCAAACCGCGGAATCGTATGCCGCAACGTTCGACACGAACGTGCTCGGCGTGCTCTTGAGCATGAAGCACGAGTTGCGCGTGATGCAGCCGCAAGGTTCGGGCAGCATCGTTAACCTGTCATCGACGGTGGGACATCGCGGCGCGCCCGGCGCCGCGGTCTATACCGCAAGCAAACACGCGGTCGAAGGGCTGACGAAGGCTGCCGCGCTCGAAGCCGCGCCGTTCGGCGTGCGCGTCAACGCGATCGCTCCCGGGCCGGTAGAAACGGAAATGTTGGCGCGTTTCACCGGCACCGCCGAACGCAAAGCGGGCCTGATCGCCGGCGTGCCGTTCAAGCGCGCGGGCAAAGTGGAGGAGATCGCCGACGCGATCGTCTTCGTCGCATCCGAAAAGGCTGCGTTCATTACCGGCCAAATCATCGACGTCAACGGCGGAAAGACGGCATCATGAAATCGAACACCGGGCGTACGCTCGTCGCCGCCCTTACGATGATCGTCATGGTCGCCGGTTCCACTGCGATGAGCTCGCTGTTCGTGAGCTATCGCCAGCAATGGGGCATCACGAGCGCGGAGATCGCCATCGTGTTCGCGGTCTACGTCGGCACGCTATTGCCGATCTTGCTGTTCTTCGGCGGTCTCTCGGAGCGGTTTGGCCGCCGTGCGGTCGCAATCGCCGGCATTTCCTCGATGGCCATCGGCTTGGCGACGCTGACGCTGGCGCACGGTCTACCGCTGCTTATCATCGCGCGACTCTTTCAAGGCGCGGGCGTGGGACTCTCGGTTGGTGCGCTCACGGCGTCGCTCACGGAAGCGTATCGCGGCAAGCTGCCGATCGGAACCGTGTTGCAGTCGGTCGCGGCGATCGGGCTCTTCACGGGTCCCGTGATTAGCGCCATCGCCTTCAACTTCGGCGGCGGTGTGAATCTTTCGTACGTTCCATCGCTCCTGCTCGTCATCGGCCTCTTCGCCCTCACCCCGTTCATCAAAGCACAGCCGATCGATCCGGCGAACCTGCCCGCAGAAGAGCAGCCGCTTCCGGTGGCCGCTGTCGCGAGCGCAATGCGCTTCGCGATGCCGGTGGCGTTCGTCAGTTGGGCCGGAGTCTCGCTCTTTCTCTCGCTCGTGCCGTCGTATCTGGCCGCGACGCTGCACGCCGCGAATCCCGCGATCGGTGCGGGCGCCGTCTTCGCTTCGCAATTTTCGTCGCTCGCCGTGACGATCGTGTTTCGTAACCTGATACCGGAGCGCGGCGGGATCTTCGGTGCGATCGCAAGCGTTGCCGGTTTAGCGCTGCTCGTCGTCGGAACGAGCACGAACGCCTGGCCGGTCATCGTTCTCGCAACGCTGCTCGTGGGCGGCGGCAGCGGCGTCGCATCGGCGGCAGCCTTCGGTATCGCCGGCCGCGTCGGACGCGGCCACCGGACGCGCGTGTATTCCCGGATGTACGTTGCGATGTATTCCGGCTACAGTATCCCCGCGCTTTCGCTCGGATTGATCGAAGTGCACACCTCGTTCACGATCGCCTTCGTGATCGTGACGGCCGGTCTCGCGATCGTCACGGCGGTGTTGCCGCTGCTACGTGCCCCGCGGGACCGCAACTTGGTGCGCGAGCGCGATCTCGCGGCCCGTGCGGCCTGATTCAATCGTCGCGACGCATACTTCAAGATTGGCGCGCGCCCAGCGCCCGTCGTGAAGGGCGCGCCGCGACCCGGCGATCGTGTCGACGAATTCTTCGATCACCGGATCGCGTGTCGTGCGATCGAGGCGCAGCGGCCGCTCTTCGCGCCCGCGTTCGGTATACACGTACAAACCGGTCGCTGACTGCCGGATATCGCCGCCCTCGCAGCTCACGATCGTCCAGCCGAAAAAGGGCTGATTCGGCGCGAGTTGCGCCTCCGCGGGCGTGCCGGCGCGCTTGACCTTGAGCTGCGCTTCGGATTCGGCCGTCGCGGCCTTTAACGCCGCGCGCGTCGAACCGGGCGCGACGGTCTGCGGATAGCCGACTTCCCCCGCGTCGTAGGTGATCTCCGAGGACATGAACGCGCCGTAACCGTTGTAGATCGCCGTCGCGACCGTGCCGTCCTCGAACGTGAGGAAGACGCTGTGCGCACCGATCACCGGGCGCTGCGGGTCCCAGTCGAACGTTTGCGCGCGCACGCTCTTCACGAGTCCGCCGCCCAGCAGACGCAAGATGTCGAATTGATGCGCACCTTGGCGGAACGTGATTCCGCCGCCGAGGTGTTCGTCGAGTTCTTCGGGGCGCCGCGGACGATACACCCAATCGCTGTAGTAGAGGTTGTGCATCAATCGGGCGCGGCCGAGTTCGCCGCTCGCGATCAGTTCGCGCATGGCGCGATAGGGTTCATCGTAGCTGTGCGAGTGACCGACGTTGAACACCACGCCCGCGCGGTCGGCCGCATCGATCATCGCCTGCGCTTCATCCAGCGTCGTCGCCATCGGCTTCTCGCAGAGCACGTGCTTGCCGGCGTTAGCGGCCGCCACGACCTGCGCTGCGTGCAGATCGGTCGGGGTCGCGATGTACACGGCATCGACGTCGTCGCATGCCAACAGCGACTCGAGGTCGGCCACCGGGCGAGCGCCATATCGGGCTGCCATGCTTTCCCGCACCGCCGCCAGCGGATCGCAAATCGCCGTTATTCGGATATCAGCCCGTTTTTCGACCGCCGGGAGCAGCTGCCGTGAGGCGGCGCCCATACCGACGATCCCCAGTCGTAGGTCCATCGGGCTGGGGATTCTGACTTGGGGCGCGAAAACATCGGGCATGCTGACCCCCCAGGAAAACGAGCGTCTTACCCGCGTTGGCAAAGGCACGCCGATGGGCGAATTGCAACGCCGGTACTGGCACCCGGTGGCCGCGACGGAAGACCTCGAAAAGACGTTCACCAAGCGCGTGCGATTGCTGGGCGAAGATTTGGTGCTCTATCGCGATCGCAGCGGGAAGTACGGCTTGATTGCGGAGTTCTGTCCGCATCGCCACGCCTCGTTCGTCAACGGCATTCCCGACGTCGACGGCATCCGCTGCTCGTATCACGGCTGGAAGTTTGACGGCGCGGGCCAGTGCACCGAGCAGCCGAACGAGCCCGAGGGCAGCACGTTCAAAGACAAGGTGAAGATTGCCGGGTATCCCGTTGAGGAAATGGGCGGCATGCTCTTCGCCTATCTCGGGCCGCTTCCGGCGCCGCTGTTGCCGCGCTGGGACGGGTTCGAAAATCCGCGCGCGATCCGCACCGTCGGCTGGTGCTACATTCCGTGCAACTGGCTGCAAGTGATGGAGAACTCACTCGATCCCGTGCACACCGAATGGCAGCACGGGAAGTATCAGGAGTTCTGGGAAGAGCAGCGCGGCAGCAAGTACGCCATCTCGCGCAAGCATCTGAAGATCGATTTCGCCGAGTTCGAACACGGCATGTACAAGCGCCGCCTCCTAGCCGGCGCAAGTGAAGAGTCCGACGATTGGAAAGTCGGCCATCCCGTGCTCTTTCCGGATATTCTTGCGGTCGGCAGTGGCGGCGGAAAGCTCTGGAAGATGCAAACCTACCAGATGCGCATGCCGATCGACGATGAGAACACGCTGCACTTCTGGTACACGTCGTACGACGCGCCCGAAGGGCTCGACGTTCCGGACAAACTGCGTAACCGGATTCCGTCGTACGAAGTACGCTACAACGACGACCATGGCGATCCGATCCGCGACAACATCGACGCGCAAGACGTCATGGCGTGGATCTCGCAGGGCCGCATCTACGATCGGTCCGATGAAATGCTCGGCACGACCGATCGCGGCATCATCCTGTTCCGCAAGATGCTCGAGCGCGAGATGAAAAAGGTCGAAGCGGGTCAGGACCCGATCAACACGTTCCGCGATCCGAACGCGCCCGCGCCCGAGTTCCATCTCGAACGCGATAAAGCGCACTTCACCGACGGCTTCGAGAACTTGCAGTACCGTCAATACGCGCGCTGGTCGCCGTTCTTCCGCGAACTTTGCGATCTCTTCGCGGCGTACAATGAGAAGCGTCTGCGCGATGCGCTGCCGTCGTTCGCGCTCGAGCACGGAGCGGCTTCGACGGGCGAGTAGTGCGATGGCGGGTAACGTTCTGGCTGATGGTTGCGATTCAAGCCATCAGCGCCAGCGCGTTCTCAATCTCGACCCCGTTTTTACCGCTGTTCATTCAGCAACTTGGAGTTCACCCGCTCTCTCGCGTTGAGGAGTGGTCGGGCATCGTCGGCTCGATCAACTTTCTCTTCTCCGCGATGTTCGCGCCGATCTGGGGCGCGATGGCGGACAAGTTCGGACGCAAGGCGATGGTCGTGCGCTCGAGCATCTTCGGCGCAATCACCTCGGCCATGATGGGCTGGTCGATGAACATCTGGGAGCTGACCGGCGCCCGGGCGTTGATGGGAATGTTCGGCGGCTTCAGCAGCGCGGCGACGGCGCTGGTCGCATCGCAAGTTCCCGGCTCGTCGCTCGGCTTTGCGCTCGGCTGGATGGCGACGGCGCAAATGGCCGGGACGCTGATCGGCCCCGTGTTCGGCGGAATCATCGCGGATAGCGCGCGCGATTACCGCGCCGTGTACTTTTGGAGCGCCGCCGGCGTCGCGCTTGCGGCGGTCGTCGGCGCGATCTTCGTACACGAAGATTTCGAGCGAAAACCGCGCACCGAAGAGAAGTTGCCGTCGAGCCGGCGCCAGTTGCTCGAGATTTTGCGGCATCCCGAACTCGCGCCGCTCTTGGTCGTGCTCGCGCTGACGCAGGTCACGGCGCTCGGGCTCTCGCCGGTCGTACCGCTGTTCGTGCAAGACATGGTCGGCGCATCGCCGTATCTCGCCACGTTTGCCGGCGCGGCGTTTGCCGTCATGGGCATCGGCGATCTCGTGGCATCGCCGTGGCTCGGGAAACGCAGCGATCAGATCGGCTATCGCCGCATCGTGCTGATCTGCATGGTCGGCGCCGCCGCGTTCACGATCCCGCAAGCGTTCGTGCACAACATCTGGGCCTTCTTAGCGTTGCGCTTCGGCGTCGGCTTGTTTATCGGCGGCATCATCCCCACGGCAAACGCCTGGATCGGCCGGCTCTTTCCGGCCGAGAAGCGCGGCATGGTGTACGGCCTCAGCTACAGCGCGTCGTTCAGCGGCATGTTTTGCGGTCCGCTCTTCGGCGGCTTCTTAGCGGCGCGCTTCGGCTTCACGTGGGTCTTCCTCGCGACCGGCGGCCTACTCTTGATCAACGTGATCTGGGTACTCGTCGGCGTACGCCCAGCCGATCCAATCCGCGACTGGCGCTAACCCGCCCCGAGCGACGGTTATTTCGTGCTGTAGATGATCTCGCTCATCGGGAACGATTTGTCGATGATGCCGTACTTGACGGCGGCTTCGATCATCGGCTGAAGCTGCGCCGGCACGAACTCGATCGCGAAGTCGCCGCGGCGCATCTTGCGCACCACTTCGACCGGAATTTTCGTGTAGCTGGCGAGGATCGGCGCGCTCTCGTCGTGGTTCTTGTTCGCCCAGAGCGCGGCTTCACGAATCACGTCGGCGAATTTCTTGACGGTGTCGCGGTGAGCGTCGGCCCAGCCGCGCGTCGTCACCCAGCCGCTGAGAAGATATTCCGGCGCGATGGCGTTGTGATCCATCACCACGACGCGGTCGCCGCCGGCTTCCGCGGCCGAGAGCGCGGGCTCGGGCGGTAGCCCGCCGTTGATCGTGCCCTGCGCGATCGCACCCGGCATCACGGGGAAGGGCATCTCGACCCACTTGATCGTTTTGGAATCGCCGCCGTTGTTGTCGACCCACGCCTCGAACCCAAGCTGGCTGATGTTCTTGAGCCCGTTGACCGCGATCGTCTTGCCGTTCACGTCTTTGGCGGTGTGGATCGGGCCGTCTTTCGCGACGATCAGCGCGAACGTCGGCGCCTTCTCGGTGTTGAGCAAACTCGGTGCGATGTACACGAGCGGCAACCCGTGCGTATGCGCCGCCATGATGTTCACGACGTCGGTCAAGCCGATATCGAGCGCGCCCGACGCAAGTCCGGCCGCGATGGCATTCCCGTTGGTGAACATCTGCACGTCGATGGTGATTCCGGCCTTTTTGAAATAGCCGCGATCGATGCCGTAGAACACGCCGCCGCAGATCTCGGCCGGCAGCACCCCGACGTGGAGCGTCGTCATCGGTTCCGTTTGAGCCGTCGCCCCTACGGGCGAGAAGAGAAAGAGGGCCGCAAGCGTAAGCGCCGTCGAACGAATCATCGGAAGACCGTACGAGAAAAGCCCCCCTTTGTCATGCCGAGCGCAGCGAAGCGAAGTCGAGGGACCGCCGCCCAGCCTACGTCGTTTGCGTTACCAGCACGTTCTTGTTCGCAAAGCCCTTGAGCGTCAAGAGAGTGCCGATGTCGGTCGCGCGGCCTTGCATCGCCGGGTCGCGATACACCGCACGCGCCATGGCCAAGTCTTGCAGCGCGGTGCCGACCGTCTTGAGCACGAGCAGATCGCGTTTGCCGGAGATCTTCGGGAGCGCTTTCCCATCGACGAGCGCGGAGAGTGGTAGAAGATGTTCGCGCGTGAGGTTCCCGTTCTTCATGTTGTCGGCGATATCGGCCGATTCTGCCAGCACCGCGTCCGTATCGTCAACCACGACCACGGCCGCACGTTCGAGCGAACGATCGTCGAGTTCGCGTAGATCGAGCCGCGTCGAACCGATCGATAGCACCACCGCACCCGGCGCGAAGTCGGCGCCATCGACAACGGCCAGCTTCGCCTTGGTGGCGAGCACGACGCAGGGCATGCCGGCGAGTGCTTCGCGCGACGTGGCGACCGCTTTGACGTCGATCTTCAGTTCGGCCGACATTTGCGCCGCGAAACGTTCGCGCCGTTCGGCGTTCGGGCTATACGCGTGCACGGTGCGCAAAGGCCAGATATGCGCCATCATGCGCAAGTGACCGACGGCCTCGAATCCGGTGCCGATCAGTCCCATTTCATCCGGCGGCGTGGCACACATCTGTAATCCGGCAAGTGCGGTCGTCGCGGCCGTGCGGATGCGCGTCAACTCGTCCGCATCGAACATTGCGAGCAGTGCGCCGGTGTCGACTTGATAGAGCAGCACCATGTAGCGGTTGCCGATGCCCTCGACGAGCGTCATGATCTTGAGACCCATGACGTCGTCGAACACGGCCGGCATGACGCGCAGAAAGCCCTTGCCGGTCGGCGTGTCGATCCGGTGCGGCAGGCGCGTCTTCCCGGCGGCTTCGGCCGCGAAGCATTCGCGCATGGCGTCGAGGCCGTCTTGGTTGGAAACGTGACCTTCTAAACTCTCCGCATCGAAGCAGAGCGTCACGGCATCGCCCCGGCCAGTATCGCCTCCGTGCGGGCAACGTCGGTTGGAAAACGCCCCGCATAGAACTCGTCGTCGCTTTCCGGCAGCGTGAAGCCCGACGCGGCAAAGCCCGTGCGCAGCGCGCGCATTTGATTCGGCAGAATGCGCAAGTGCGGCATGCGCAGCATTCCGCCGGAGTAGCCTTGCAGCCAGCTCATGTACTTCCAGCCGACGCGCGAGATGAGGTTGCCGCCGCCGAACGATGCATGATAGGCCGACTTGGCATCGCGCGCAGGCTGACACTTCCAGTAGAGCGCCATGCCTTCGTCCCATTTGCCGTCGTGCAGCATGCTGAACCAGCGCGGCACGCGGTCGCCGTAGGACTCATACGAACTCGTGCCCATCCACTGCATGCCGTACGCGTCGACGAGACCGGGAGCGTAGTGTTCGAGCGGACATTCCAGGATCACCGAATCGCCGACGCGCCGGCGGATGTCGGCGAAGCCGGTGTTCATCGCCGGCGGGTTTGCTTCGTACTTGATCGCGGCAGCCGTTTGGAAGCGCGCCATTTCCGCCAGCGCCTCGGGCGGGAACGCGCTCGGATGCAGCGCTTTGAAGCCCCACGTCGGCACGGCGAAGAGAATCAGTGCGAGGTTCGTCGTATCCGCGATCTCGCGCGTGAAGTTCACGATGTCGGCGGGCGTCTTCGGCCGGAACCAATCGGGATAGTTCACGAGCGCGGCTTCGTAGCCGAGCGCCTCGGCGGCCTTGGCCGCGCGAATCACATCGTCTTGCGTATCGAAGCTCAGGTGCGTGACGAGCTTGAGATTCTTCGCTCCGGCGCCCTGCGCGATTTCCATGAACTCGATGTATTCATCGCACGTCAAGCCGCTCTCTGAGGCGATGAGCGTGCCCCAAAAACCGTGCTTCTCCGCCAGGCGAATGTCGTGCTCGATCGCGCGCGGGTTGAGACCTTTGAAATCCGACGTCATCGACGGGATCGTGACGCTGCAGCAGCCTTTCCAGGTGCTCTTCACGCGGTCTTTGACTTCGGCTCTCGTGTACGCTAATGCCATGGTGGAGGTCCCTTCCCTAGTTGCGAGGCGGAGGATGCGCGGAAACGCTCGGTCGTGTGGCCGATGTGCAAGCGAACGAGCCGTTGCGATTCGGCGACGTCGCGCCGCTGCACGGCGGCGAGGATCGCGCGATGTTCCGCGTCGGCCTCGCCTTCGCGGCTGATCTGTTCGCCGTGCGAGCGCACGTAGCGTTCGACTTGCGCGCTCAGCCCTTCGAGTAGTTCGGTTGCCGTCATTGAATGCGCCGACGCATAGAGTGCGCTGTGAAAGGTCTGGTTGAGTTCGAGCCAGTGCCGATGGTCGGCGGCCGCGTCCATCTCATCGCAAAGTGCGGCCAAGCGCTGCACGTCCGCGTCGCTAATCGTCGCGACGGCTTTCTCGATGAGGAACGTCTCGATCACCGCGCGCAGTTCGAGAATCTCGAGGATGCGCTCGCGGCTGATGCCGCGCACGACCGCGCGCTGATGGCGCTTGGCGTCGATCCAGCCCTCGGCTTGCAGTTGCCGCATCGCTTCGCGCACGGGGACGCGCGAGACACCGAACCGGTCGGCGAGGGCGATCTGGTTCAGCTCGGAGCCGTCGGCCAGTTCGCCCGAACGAATGGCGTCGCGCAGCCAGATCGCGATATGTTCGCTGAACGACCGCCGGTCGTCGAGGGCACCCTGATGCTGCACCACGCGGATGTATACACTAGGCAAGCCGCGCGTCCTCCCGGCCCGGCAAGGACGGAACGTTCTTCCGTGCGCGAGAACGAGACCCGGTGATCAGCCGTCCCGCGTCGTCCCGTTACCCCATCGTTATTGCGGTCGTAACGTTCCTCGTTTTGCTGGCCGTCGCCGGGATCCGGTCCGCCTCGAGCGTCCTTTTGGTGCCGCTCGAGAACGCGATGGGGTGGTCGGTGGCCGCGATCTCCGTCGCCGTCGCGATCAACGTGGCGCTTTACGGCGCAGTCGGTCCGTTTGCGGCCGCGTTCATGGAGCGCTTTGGTGTCCGCCGCATGATCCTCATCGCGCTCGGACTGATGGCCGTGTCGACCACGGCGTCAACCTTCGTCATGACGCCGCTGCAGCTCGCGCTCACGTGGGGCGTCGGCGTCGGCCTCGGTATCGGCGTCGTCTCGATGGTACTCGGCGCGATCATCTCGACGCGCTGGTTCGCCAAAGGGCGCGGCTTGGTGTACGGCGCGCTTACGGGATCGGCGGCGGCAGGACAACTCATCTTTCTCCCGCTCCTCGCGTGGACGGCGCAAGCCGTCGGCTGGCGCTCGGTCGGCATTGTGTGCGCGGGCGTCGCTGTGCTGGTGGCGATTCCGGTTGCGCTCTTCATGCGCGATAGTCCCGAATCGATCGGCATCGCGCGCTTTGGCGAAGACGCCTCCACCGTTGCTTTGCTGTCGCCCGCGCGACACGGAACGAATCCGCTGCGCAATACCTTTGCGGTGCTCTGGCGCGCGTCGCGTTCGCGCGACTTTTGGCTCGTTTCCGGCACGTTCTTCATCTGCGGCGCGACGACCAACGGCTACATCGGAACGCACTTTATGGCGATGTGCGGCGACGTCGGCATCACGCAAGTAACGGCGGCGGGACTCGTCGCCGTCATCGGTGTGTTCAGCATTATCGGGTCGACCGGTTCGGGCTGGCTCTCGGATCGCATCGCGAGCCGCTACTTGCTCTTCACGTTTTACGGTTTGCGCGGACTCTCGCTCTTCATTCTGCCGTTTGCAATCGCGGGTCCGAACAGCGCTTGGGTTTTGCCGGCGTTCATGGTTTTCTACGGACTCGACTGGCTCGCAACCGGAGCGCCGAACATTCGCGCGCTGAGCGAAGCGCTGCGCAAAGAAGACGTGCCGATCGCGTTCGGCTGGGTCTGCGTCGCGCATCAGCTCGGCGGCGGCTTGAGCACGTTAGTTGCCGGCATAATCCGCACGGGCACGGGCAGCTACGATTCGACCTTCCAGCTCTACGGCGCGATCTGCATCGTCGGCGCGATCGCCTCGCTCGGCATCGGCGCCGGTCGCCGCACGCGCAGCGACGCCGTCACGGAGCGCAAGGCGCCCAGCGGCCAAGCCGTTCCGGCGTAGTGGATCCGGAGCATATCGTCATCACGGAGCCGGTGCGCGGTTCCGAGATTCCGGTCGACCTCACGTACGTCGAGACGCGCGACGGTTTGTATGCGCCGGTCGGGATGCGCAAGCCGGCGGGCGTGGGCCCGTTCCCACTGATCGTGTTCGCCTCGGGAAACGGCGGCGGCGGAATGGCCGAGGTGCGGGAGTACACGCAAAACCGCAGCTGGACGGCCGAACGCTTCCTGGCCGGCGGCTATGCGATCGCGTGGTTACGGTATCGCACCGAGGTCGATTATGCGTACGACAAGATCGGCGCGTTGGTCGAGCATCGCCGGGCCGGCGGGGCGCTGCTCAACCGCGGGCCGTTGGAATACGAAGACGTGATTTCGATCGTCGAATACGTGAAGAACTTGCCGTACGTCGATGCCGCGCGCATCGGATACGTGGGCATGAGTCACGCCGGCGAAATGGCGTTGAAAATCGCCTCGGAATATCACGGCTTCCGCGCAATGGTAGCGAGCGAGCCGGCCGCCCACGAGTTCTTGCGTCTGCGCCCCGGAACGGCCGGGCAAGTCGATGCGGCGACGGGTTTCCTCGACGCCGAAACGATGCTCATGCACGAAGCAGGCGACGTGCGCAGGCGCGTGACCGAAGACGTTGCGAAGCAGCGCATCGGCACGATCGAGACGCCCATTTTCGTCCAGGGGCGAAACGGCGACAACCTTCAGGGAATTTTCCGCGTGTGCTACGACCTGCTGGTCGAACTCGGCAAAGATGCCGAGTGGGCAACCTACGAGCACGATGGGCACGGCTTTGTGTTTCCCTTACGCAACGCAGCCGGCGTCTACGCTCCGGATCCGACGCAGATGCAAGCCGTGGCCGACGCCAAGGCGTTCTTAGACAAGCACGTGTAGCTCGCCGCTGCTCAGCGCTTCGTGCAAGCGCGCAATACGTTCGTTGAGCCGTTCGACCCACCGAGGTGATGAGCCGTTACCGCAGGTGCGATACGATGCGGCATGCTTCGTGCAGTTCGTATGAGGCGATGCTGATCGAAACGTAGTCTTTCTCCCACGTTGGGCAGTCGTGCCGCACGATGCGCAGTTTGAGAACGTCTTCGAGCGGCACGGTGATGCGTAACGAATGCTGGGGGGCGAGCACCTGGACTTGCCGCCGTCGTCCTTTGGCGTCGGGGTCGCTGTCGTCGTACCAAACCATGGCCGCGTCGGCGGATTGATTTTTCACCAAGAGCGAGCGATCCGTCGCTTGCGCGGGCCGGGGCGCCGAACCGAGGGCGATCATCATTGAGACCGCGACGATGAACCCGCGATATCCGGTGCGATTCGTCATGAAACGACTTTCGGCGGCAAGCGCCCGGGGTTGGTGACGGCGAGCTGCCGGCGTACGAGTGCCTGAGCGTACGCGAGTGCGGCTCGCCGTTGCGTCGAGGGAACGTCGAGTGCACCGCTGCGGATTGCCGCGATGAGATCGCGATCGTCGGAGTAGTCGATCAGCGCATCACGTGCGTCGGCGACGGCACAATCCGCGTCGCCGTGATCGAGCAGCTCGCGGCCGGCGATCGCCAGCGCGTTCGCGATCAGTGCGGCCGTGAAGCGCGCGTTTGACGGCATCACCGGCACGAGTTCGTTTTGCAGCAGTTCGCGTGCAAGCATCAGCAACTGGCCGAGTTCCGGTGCATCGTCGCTCATGCGATCCCGCGCAGAAGCTCGTCGTCTAGCTCGGGTTCGAGGGTGCCGATCAGCAGCAGCTCGAGCGAGCGTTGCTCGCCGCTTTGGTGCCGGTCGGTCTGTTGCCGGGCGATGATGCCCCAGCGCGCGTGCGCATAGGCTTCCCAATAGCGCACGCGCGCGTCGTCAACCCGCATACCGCTCGCACGTTCGTACGCGGAGTAGAAGGCCTGGCGCGTTCCGATTCCGCCCGCTTCGCGGTCGCTCGAGCCGAAACGCCAACACCACGCGCAGAACCAGCCGATGTCTTCGTGCGGATCGCCCCAACCGGCGAATTCCCAATCGAGGATCGCGGTGATGCCGTCAGCGTCAAGCAAATAGTTGCCGGTCCGGAAATCGCGATGCAACAGCACGATGTCGTTCGGTGCGGGCGCGTTGACATCGAGCCAACGCAGCCCAAGTTCGATTGCCGGTTCGTTGCGTTTTGTGCGATCGAGAAAGGCGTACGCCTCCGCGACGAAGTCGCCTGGGGTCTGGGGCGGCCGGAGAAAGGCCAGGTCCGCTCGCGGCTGGCGGATCGTGTGGATGCGCGCGAGTTGTTCGGCGAGGCGCGCAGCGAGCGTCGTGCGATCGCCGCCGAGCGCTTCATCGCGTACGATGCGCCGGCCGATCGCCGTGCCGGCCGCCCGTCGCATGATGAAGAAGGGCGCGCCCACGATCGTGAGATCATCGCTCGCCCAGAGCGGCTCCGGAACGGTGACGCCCGCGGCAAACGCCGCGCGCAGCAGCGCGAATTCCTCGGCTCGCGACCGGCTAACCGCCACCCGTGACGGCGCATCCCGGCGCAGCACCAGCTCCGCATCGCGACCGTCGATCGACGCGTCGAGCGCGTAGTTCTCCTGGATCGCGCCGCCGCTCATCCGCTCGTAGCGATCGATGCGAACGTCGCGTGCGCCGCTCGCGGCGGCGATGAAGGCCGCTAGCCGTTCCATGACCAGAAGTCGGCGCCGAGCTGCGCGAACTCGCGTGAGACGACCATGCGATGCACGGCCGAGGCGCCGTCGACGAGCCGGGCTTGCGGCGCGTAGCGGTACATCCATTCGAGGCGCATGTCTCGCGAGTAGCCGCGTGCTCCGCATAACTGCATCGCCGTATCCACGGCGCGCCCGAGTGCCTCGGAGACGGCGATCTTCGCCATCGAGATCTCTTTACGTGCAAACGAGCCGGTATCGAGCAGCAGGGCGGCACGCATCGTGAGCAGCCGGCCGATGTCGATCGCCATTGCCGCCTCGCCGATCGTGCCTTGCACGCTCTCGTGTTCGAGCAGCGTCGCACCGAAGCTCTTGCGCTCGCGCACATACGGCAACGCGAGTTCGAGCGCGCGCCGCGACATGCCGAGCCAGCGCATGCAGTGCGTGAGCCGCGCTTGCCCGAGGCGGATTTGCGTGACTTTTAGCCCGTCACCGACGTTCATGAGCACGTCGCCGTCGGTGACCTCGAGTCCGTCGAACGCCAGCTCGCAATGGCCGCCGTGTTCTTCCGGTCCCATGATCCCGATCCGGCGCACGATCCGCCAGCCCGGCTGATCGGCGTGAAAGAGAAACGCGGTAAGGCCCTTGCGCTCGTCGTCCGACGTGCGCGCGATGAGGATAAAATGCTTCGCCTCGCCGGCCCCGGTGATGAACCATTTACGTCCGAAAATGCGCCAGCCGCCGGCAGTCTTTTCGGCGCGCGTATACATCAGCGACGGATCGGAGCCCGCTCCGCCATCGGGCTCGGTCATGGCAAACGACGAACGGACGCTGCCGTCGACGATCGGCGCGAGCCAGCGTTCCTTTTGCGCCGGCGTCGCGACCTTCGAGAGTACGGTCATGTTGCCGTCGTCGGGTGCGGCACAGTTGAACGCGACCGGGCCGAATATCGAGCGGCCCATTTCTTCGTAGAGTACGGCGATTTCCGCAACGGAGCAGCCGAGGCCGCCGTCGGTGACCGGAATCTGCGGCGTCCAAAGCCCGCGCCGTTTGACCAGTTCGCGCAGCGCGGAGAGGTGCTCGAGGTTGATATTCTCGTGCTCGTCATAGGCGCCCGGATCGTCTTCGAGCGGGATGACGCGTTCGTCGATGAACGCGCGCACGGCAGCGCACTTTGCCTCGAGCGCCGGCGAGGGATGGAGATCCACGGTCCTAGAGGCTCCCCATGAGAAGTCCGCCGTCGACCACAACGGTTGAAGCCGTCATATACTGCGACTCTTTGGATGCCAGCAGCAACAGCGCGCCGTCGAGATCGCTGACGTGGCCGAGCCGGCGCTGTGGAATGCGTGCGAGCAGTGCTTTGCCAGCCGAAGTCCGGAAGAAGGCCGCGTTGAGGTCGGTTTCGATGTATCCAGGCGCGAGCGTGTTGACGCGAATGCCGTACCGCGCCCATTCCGTCGCAAGCGACGCCGTCAACGCCACCATGCCGGCTTTTGCGGCGGCGTAGGCGGCGAGGTTTCCAATCGGCCGCATACCCACGATCGACGCCACGTTGACGATCGCACCGCCCGCGCCCGCCGCAACGCGGCGTCTCGCAAACGCCTGCGCGACCAGAAACGCGCCTGCGAGGTTGGTTTCGAACACGCCTTTCCACGCGGCGTGACTCATCGTCAGGGCGGATTCGGCCGTCGCGATGCCGGCGTTGTTCACGACGACCGTGATCGGCGTTCCCGTCGCGGCCTCGGCATGATCGAACGCTGAAGCGATGATCTTTTCATCCGTCACATCGAGGTCGACGCCATATGCGCGACCGCCGGCCGCGCGAATCTCTGCAACGATGATCTCGATGCGGTCGGTCCGGCGCGCGCCGAGCGCCACGAGCGCGCCGGAGGCGGCGAAGAGCCGCGCGGTGTGTTCGCCGATCCCGCTCGATGCGCCGGTGACGAGCACGCACTCGCCGGCGAGGCGATCAGATCGTTGTATCGGCATCGGAGTGCACTTTGGTTGTTGCCACGTTAGCCCTGGCATACGCCGCCAGGGCCGGCCCGAGGCGGTCGAGGGCGCGCTGGAGTTCGGCGCTCGAGGTCGCGTAGGCGATGCGCAAGTGCCCGGCGCCGGCCGGTCCGAACGAGGAACCGCCGAGCGCCGCGACGCCGGCCTCTTCAAGGAGGTAGCGCGAGAGCGCGACGTCGTCGGGTTCGATCGCCGCGGCGTTCGGAAACGCGTAGAACGCGCCGCCGGGAAGCGCGCAGTGCACGCCCGGCAGTGCGTTGAGGCCGCCGACGATGAGGTCGCGTCGGCGCCGCAGCCGCTCCCCCATCGCGATCACGGCGCTGTCGTCGCCGCGCAGCGCCGCGATGCCCGCCTTCTGCGTGAACGTGGCGACGCACTGGTAGGTGTTGTTCGCAAAGAGCGTCAGGGCGTGCACGATCGCTTTGGGCGCGATGCAGTAACCGAGCCGCCAGCCCGTCATTGCATAGGCTTTGGAGAACCCGTCGATGATGATCGTGCGTTCTTGCATGCCCGGCACTTGCGCGATCGACGCGAACGGCGCGCCGTACACGTTGCGGCTGTAGATCTCATCGGAGACGACGAGGATATCGTGCCGTAGCGCAAGTGCGGCAACCGCGGCAAGATCGTCTGCCGTCATCACGCCGCCGGTGGGGTTGTGCGGGCTGTTGAGCACGATCGCGCGCGTGCGCGGCGTGATCGACGCGGCAAGTTCATCGAGGTCCGGCCGCCAGTCGTGCGCGCCGTCGAGGCGGAACGTCAACGCTTTCGCACCCAAGTACGACGCCGCGGCGTGATACGCCGGATAGGCGGGATCCGCGAACACGACTTCATCGCCCGGATCGAGCAGCACGGCGAAGAGGTTCCAGAGCAGCGGCTTCGCGCCGGGACCGATGACGACGTTTTCGGCCGCATATGGTTCGGGTAGCGAGCGGAAGCGCGCGGCATCGAAGGCCACGGCTTCGCGCAACTCCGCGAGTCCCGGCACCGGCGCGTAGTGCGTGAAGTGTTCGTCGAGCGCCGTTTTCGCCGCGGCCGTAATGTATGCGGGCGTGTCGAAATCGGGTTCGCCGATCTCGAGGTGCACGATGCTGCGTCCTTCGCGTTCGAGCTGCTGCGCGCGCATCATCAACTCGACGGTGCCTTCGTTGCGAAAGGCGGCCGCCGCGCGCGAGAGGCGAAGCTCCACGCTCACATCTCCGTGCGCAGGCTGAAGAGTTCCGGAAAGAAGCTCTTCTCGAGCCGCGTCGCGAGATATGCCGCGCCGGCCGTGCCGCCGGTGCCGCGCCGGAAGCCGATCACGCGTTCGACCGTCTTTAAATGCGCGAAGCGCCACTTCTGAAAACGGTATTCCACGTCGACGAGCTTTTCGGCGAGTTCGTAGAGATCCCAGTAGCGCTCGATGTCGTGATAGATCGTGAGCCAAACCGCCTCGACCTCCGGGCTCGGCACGTAAGGGCGCGTCCAGTCGCGTTCCGTTACCGCCGTGGGCAGCGCGAAGCCGCGCCGCGCCAGCAACTGCAGCGTTTCGTCGTACAGGCTCGGCGCTTGCAAGGCCGCGGCGAGTTCGGCGTAGTTCGCCGGCTCGCCGCGATGCAGTTCGAGCATCGCCGGATCCTTCGCGCCGAGCAGAAACTCGATGAGCCGGTACTGATGCGATTGCAGGCCCGACGCCGAGCCCAGGGTGTGGCGGAAGCGCAAATAGTCCGCGGGCGTCATCGTCGCGAGCGTTTCCCACGCTTCGGTGAGGTGCGATTGAATGCGGCCGATGCGCGAGAGCATCTTGAACGCCGGCGGAAGATCGTCGGCGTGCACGTGCTGCACGACCGCCCGTAGTTCGTGGATGCACAGTTTCATCCAGAGTTCGGTCGTCTGATGGATGATGACGAAGAGCAGTTCGTCGTGTTCGTCCGAGAGCGGCTTTTGGCACGCCAGCAAATCCGGCAGCTGAAGATACTCGCTGTAGTTCATGCCCGAATCTCCGCCCGCGTTATACGGATCGGCGGGGTGAGCTGCTGTTTCGCGTGCGGCGCGTCGTGGATCTTGCGCACGATATCCATCCCGCGCGTCACCTGGCCGAACGCGGCGAAGCCGCGATGGTCGGCCGAACGCCGGCCGCCGTCGTCGAGACTCGGCTGATCGCCGATGCAGATGAAGAAGCTCGCCGTCGCGGTGTTCATGGCCGTATCGCGCGCCATCGACACCGTGCCGTCGCGATGATGGAGTCCGGTCCGGGTCGTGGCCTCGAACGCCACCGGCGCACCTTCGGGAAATTTCGGCCGGTGGTCGGCTTGGATGACGTCGATTTTCACCCGGCTTTGCGGCTGATTGTCCGGATGCGTCAGCACCGTGCGGAAGAAGGCGCCGTCAGTAAATGCGCCGCGGCGCACGTACGCCAGGAAATTCGCCGACGTCTTGGGCGCGTGGACGCGGTCGACGCTGATGTCGATTTCACCGGAGGTCGTGAAGAGCGCCACCATAACGGCCATCAGCAGCATGTCGGCGTTCCCTCAAAGCGGGCGAGGACGAAAGGTATTTTTGCCGTGGACGACGCTCTTTTCGGCAACCCTTACTTCGTGCACTTCGCCCGGAGGTCCCGGCTTGCTCCAGTTGATCGTCTCGGGGATTGCCAACGGTGCGCTCTACGGTTTGGTCGCCGTCGGTTTCGTCGTGATCTACAACGTCACGGGAATCATCAATTTCGCCCAAGGCGAGTTCACCACCGTCGGCGCGGTGACGGCGGTGACGCTGGTCGGCTACGGCGTTCCGCTGCCGCTCGCGGTCCTGTGCGGCGTGGGCGTATCGGGTGTTGCGGGCCTCGTGCTGTGGTATGCCGCGCTGCGCGGAGCACACCGTCAGCCGCTGGTCGTGCAGTTGATCATCACGATCGGCGCGAGCGTGTGCTTGCGGGGTCTCGCGCTCTTGATCTTCGGTTCGACCCCGAAACCGCTGCCGCCGTTCTCGAACAACGGTACGATCTCGCTCGGCGCCGCGACGATCACGCCGCAGCAGTTGTGGATCTTTGCGATCGTCGCCGTGTTGATGGCGGTGCTGTTCGTGCTCTTCGAGCGCACGCGCATCGGCGGGGCGCTGTTGGCATCGTCGATTAATCGCGATGCCGCGCGCTTGATGGGCATCGACCCGCTGCGCATGAGCGCGATCGCGTTCTTCCTCGGCGCCGCGCTCGCCGGCGTCGCCGGCACGACGATCGCACCGATCGCGCTGGTGAGCTTCGACATGGGCGGCAGCCTCGGGCTCAAGGGTTTCGTTGCCGCGACCCTCGGCGGCATCGGCAGCGTTCCGGGCGCGGTCGTGGGCGGCATCCTGATCGGGGTGATCGAGTCGGTCGGCGCGGGCATCTTCTCATCGGGCTGGCGTGATGCGATCGTCTTCGGCGTACTGATCGTCGTCTTGTTCGTGCGGCCCGAGGGGTTGTTCGGACGGAGCGTCGCGCGCGTTTGAATCGGCGCAATGGGTTCATCGCGGTCGGTGTGGGCGCGGCGATCGTGGTGCTCGTGCCGTTTTTGCACAACGGGTACATCACCGGTTTGATGGTGCTCATCGCGCAGAACGCGATCGCAGCGCTCGGGCTCGGATTGCTGTTCGGCACGGCGCGCGTGGTGTCGGTGTGTCAGGCGTCGTTCGTGGGGCTCGGCGCATATGCGGCGGCCGCGTCATCGTCGCGCGGACTCGACCCCTGGCTCTCGATCGTTCTCGCGCTCGTATTCGTGGCGGTGGTGGCGGCGATCGTCGGCTGGCCCGTGTTGCGCCTGCGCGGCCATTACATCACGCTCGCGACGCTGGCCCTCGGGTACATCGCCATGGTCGTCTTTAACGAGGCGACCGCCTTCACCGGCGGCCCGTCGGGCTTCGGCACGTTCCCGCCGCTGCACTTCGCCGGTCACCCGTTGACCGGCGATATGCCCGCGTATATCCTCGGCTGGCTGCTGGTGGTCGTGTGCGGCGTCATCGTCTACGTCATTCGCAACAGTTCGCGCGGACGGGCGCTGCGCGCGATCGCCTCGAGCGAAACGGCCGCCGCCGCCATGGGCGTCGAAGTGCGCACGCGCAAGCTCGAAGCGTTTGTCCTCTCGGCCATGTTTGCCGGCCTCTCCGGCGCGCTGTACGCGTACTATGTCGGTTACATTTCGCCCGTGTCGTTCTCGTTCGACCAATCGATCTATTTCATCATCATGGTCGTGCTGGGCGGCTCGGCCACGACGCTCGGACCGATCATCGGCTCGGCGCTCTACAGCGTGATCTCGTCCGCGCTCACCCAACTCGCGAGCGTGATCTTTCCGCTCAGCGCACAAGGTGCGGCGGCTGCGCTGCAGGTCATCGCGTTCGGCGCGATCCTCATCTGCGTGATCCGCTTCCTGCCGAGCGGCTTGATCCCCGCGATCGCCCGGCGGCTCGGGAGAAGCGCCGGATGACGGCGATCGTCGAGGTCGAGAGCGCGTGTAAACGTTTCGGCGGCGTCGTGGCCGTCGACGATCTCTCGTTCACGGTCGAGCAGGGCAGCTTCACCTCGATCATCGGCCCGAATGGTGCCGGTAAAACGAGCGCCCTCAATTTGATCACCGGCGCGTACTCGCTCGATAGCGGCGACGTGCGCATTTCCGGCCGCAGCATCCGCGGCCGCAGTCAAACCGCCATTTCGAGGAGCGGCGTCGCGCGCACGTTCCAAACGCTTCAGGTGTTCGGGGCGATGACGGCGCTCGAAAACGTGCTCGTGCCGCTCGAAGCGCGCGAGCGCTCGCGCAAAGCGCATGCGCGCGCCGATGAGCTGCTCGCATTCGTGGGTCTCGAAGGCTGCGCGGACGTGCAAGCCGAGACGCTGGCGTTCGGCCAACAGCGCTTACTCGAACTCGCGCGCGCCCTCGGCGCCGAACCCGCCGTGCTGCTGCTCGACGAGCCGACCAGCGGCCTCTCGCGCGCCGAAGTGGCGAAGTTCGTCGACGTCCTCCGGGCCGTGCGCGCCGACGGCGTGACGCTGGTGATGATCGAACACGACGTGCGCACGGTGATGGCCGTGTCGGATCGCGTGATCGTGATGCACCGCGGAACCAAACTCGCCGACGGCTCGCCGTCCGACGTGCAGCGCGATCCGGCCGTGATCGAAGCGTATCTCGGCGAGGCGGAATCCGTGCCGCCCGAACGCGCGAGCGTCGAGGGCGGCGCAAGGCTGCTGCAAATGTCCGGACTCGCCACGTACCGCGGCGCCGTGCGCGCGCTCGACGGCATCGATCTCGACGTTCGCAGCGGCGAAATTCTCGCCGTTGTCGGACCGAACGGCGCCGGCAAATCGACGCTGCTCGGCACGGTCGCCGGCTGGTTCCCGCCGCGCAGCGGAACGGTCGTGCTCGAAGGCCGCGATCTCACCGGACTCGGCGCCGAACAAGTGGTTCGCGCGGGAATCAGCCTCGTGCCCGAGCGGCGGCAGATGTTCGGCGAGCTGACCGTCGAGCGCAATCTCGAACTGGGCGCGTACATTCACGGCGGCGCGGGTCCGGCCGAATTAGAACGCGTGCTGACGCTTTTTCCGCGCTTGCGCGAACGCCGCACGCAGCGTGCCGGCACGCTTTCCGGCGGCGAACAGCAGATGGTCGCGATCGCGCGCGGCTTGCTCGCCAACCCGCGCGTGCTGCTGCTCGACGAACCGTCGCTCGGCCTCGCACCGCGCGTGGTCACCGAAATCTTCGAGGCGCTCGCTCGCGTGAACGCCGAAGGCACCACGATCGTCCTGGTCGAGCAGAACGCGCGGGCCGCGTTCGCCATCGCCGACCGGGTCGCACTCCTCGAGCGCGGCAAGATCGTTTTCACCGGCCGCGCAACGGAAGCGCGTAACGACCCCCGAATCTCCGAAGCCTACTTGGGTTGAGACACCCATCAATGGAGGATCCCAGCATGAAACGACCACTCCTCGCCCTGGTTGCGGCGGCCATGATCTTTGGCAGCACGTCACCCGCCGGCGCGGCGGACCCGATCAAGATCGGCGTGAATCTCGAGCTTTCCGGACCAGCGTCAGGCTGGGGGACGCCGCAGCTCAACTCGATCCAACTCTACGTCGATGAAGCCAACGCCAAAGGCGGCATCAACGGCCGCCAGATCCAGATCGAAGTGCTGGACAACAAGAGCGATCCGAGTCAAGCGAAGCTCAATACGACGAAACTGATCGACGACGGCGTCGTCGCGATTCTTGGCGCCGGCAATACGCCCGACTCGATGCCGATGATTCCGCTCGTGGAAGCCGCCAAAGTGCCGATGATCGCGAACGCGGCCGCGGGCGCGGTGACCTCGCCGATCGCCGAGCGCACGTACGTGTTCAAGACGGCGCCCGAAGATCCGCAGAACTCCGAGAAGATCTCGCAGTTCTTGCTCGCGCACAAGTGGATGAACGTCGCGTTCCTCAGCGTCAATACGGGCTACGGCGATTCGGGGCACGGGGCGTTTCCGCCGGTCGCCACGCAGCACGGCATCAAGATCGTCGACGACGCGCGTTTTGCGCCGGGCGACACCGACGTGACGCCGCAGCTCACCAAGATTCGCGATGAGAAGGCCGACGCGGTCATCATCTGGGGCAACCCGCCCGCGGTGACGATCATCGCGAAGAACGCAACGCAGCTCGGCCTCAAAGCCAAGCTGATCTATGCCGGCGGCGCCGGCGGTGCAGAGTTCCTTGCGGCCGGTAACGACATCAAGGGCGTCTATCTCTGCGAAACCAAGTTGCCCGTGTTCTCCGTGCTGCCCGCGAGCGATGCGCAGCGCGGTATCCTTGCCACGTACATCAAGGACTACAAGGCGAAGTTCAAGACCGATCCCGACGCGATCTCATCGTTCGCCGCCGACGGCATTCAGCTGCTCATCGCCGCGATGCGCAAAGACGGCCCGACGCGCGAGGGCATCGAGAAGGGCCTCAACTCGATGACCAAATTCCCATCGAACAGCGGCTACTACACGTTCACCCCCGCCGAACACGCCGGCCTCCACACAAGCGACCTGGTCATCGCCGAAGCCACCGGCTCCGGCTGGTCGATCGCAATGCCGTAGTCGTAACGAGCCCTCGCCCTCCCCATTTGTCATCCAGAGCGCAGGTTCGCGAAGCGAACCGGAGTCGAAGGACCGCTACGATCGTTCGTGGTTGAGGCGGTCCTTCGACTCCGCGCCTGCGGCGCTGCGCTCTGGATGACAGATGGGGCGTTAAGCCGCGCGAACGCGCGCGTGCAGGCGGCGGACGACGTCGCGGGCAGATTCCAGCGCGCCGGCTTGCCAGGCGTTGATATAGCTCATGTGCTCGCCGGCGAGATAGATGCGTCCGTCAGGCTGGCTGAGGACCGGATAGTCGCTCTTGCGCGTGTCATCGGTCCACGCCACCCACGCCCCCATGTTGTGCGGCGTCTTTTGCCATGCAACCGAAAACGACGACATGAACTCGTCCGCATATTGCGGATGAATCACCGAGCCTTCGCGCAGCGCCAGCGCTTCGCGGTCGCGCGGTGCAAGATCGCCGATGGTGCGCGCGTTCTTGCCGGTCGCGTACGCGCCGGTCAAGACGCCGCCGCGCCCGAAGTAGCCGTACGACGGATACCAGATCTGGGTGATCGTCTGATCGGTGCGCGAGATGCCGCTCATGATGCGATCGTCCTCTTCCCAGAAGCGACGCTTGAACGCCAGACCGATTTTCGCCGAATCCATGTAGGTGACGCGATTCATCGAGGCGGCGAACGCGGGGCTGAAGTCCGCCGGAATCTTGCGCAGGACGGGCAGCGGAATCGTGCAGATGCAGTAGGCGGCCTCGATCGCCATCGGACTCCCTTGCGCGTTGGTGTAGGCGATGCGCACTCCGTCGGGCGTTTTGCGAATCGCAGTCACGGCGGCGTTGTAGTGAATGCGGCCGCGTAAACGCGTCGCGAACGCGCGCGGCAGCGCATCGATCCCGCCCACCGGCTGGAACATCGTCGGCTGCTGGTCGATCTCGCGTTCGGGTGCGAAGAAGCCGCCGCGAACGAGTGACATCAAGTCGTACGGATCGGCGGGGACGCCCGCCTGGTCGCCGGCTGCCGGAAGTTCACGATACCCGGCCGCGCCGCGGTTCACGTACTCGTAGCGCTTGTTGAGTCCGCCGGTCGCGGAGAGATAGTCGAGCAGCTTCGCTTTATCGTCGCGCGTCAACGGCGTGTCGAGTGCGCTCTGCGAAACGGCCTTCGCCAGCAGTTCCGACGTGTAGCCGTTCATCGCGTACTCGGCCTCGCGCACGCGAATCCGCTGCATTTCGGGCGGCGCTGCCGTCGAGTGATAGTACGCGTTGAGGTTGACGTTGCCGAACTGCTCGACCGCGATGCCGAATTCGCGATAGTAGTCCATCGTCACGTGATGCTGCGGCACCCGCGCGGGACCGGGATTCAGATACGTTCCGTCGGCAAACGCGGCGATCTGTGAGGTGCCGTCGCTCTCGACGTGGCGATCACCGGTGCGCACGGTCCACACGCGTCCGCCGGCGCGGCTGCGCGCTTCCAGCACCGTGCACAGGTAGCCGGCTTTGCCTAACTCGTAGGCGGCGCAGAGTCCGGCGACGCCCGCGCCGAGGATTACGACGCGCGTGCCGTTGCCGGAACCCTCGAGGTCGAGCGGCGGCGACGCGCTCGCCGGCGCGAGCAAGTCCAGGGCCAGCATCGCCGCCGTGGCCGAACCGCCGTACGCGGCGACGCGTTCGATGAAGTCGCGTCGCGTGCGCATCGGGCTGTCTTGCCCCGGCGGCCGCAGGCGCCTTGGGCCATTCGGCTAAGGCTGGCGCGCATGTCCTCATCCGATCGCGCCGCGGCGCTGCGACGCGTCGACGACTTCGAAAACGGGATCGACCAAGAGACCGCGCGCGTCATCGGCGCGTCCGAGCGCTACGCGCATCATGCGGAAGGGCTCGTGCGGTCCGTCTTCGCCGCGTGCGGTTTTCACGTCGGGACGTTGCAGAGTCCGCCCGTCCGTCACGCGCGGCAGATCGATTTCGATTTTTTCGTCGAGCGCGGAAGCGTTTGGGAAAACGTCATCGTCGAAGTCAAGACGAGCGCCAAGCCGGTCAGCCGCGCCGAGGTCGATGCGATCGCCGGACGGATTGCGTCGCGGCGCTTCGACCGGTTGCTGATCGTGGCGCGCAACGGCTTCACCGCGGGTGCGCGCGATGCGGCCGAAACAAACGGCCTCGGGTGGCTCGATCTGCTCGACCCGCCGGCGTTGCGCAGTTGGCTCGCGCGAGCGGTTGCCGCCGATGGTCCGCCGGACGAACGCGAGTCGCTCATACGCGGCGCGTTACGCGGAATCGCTAGCGAAATCGGACGTCGTCCGGCTTTGCTCGCGGAGCTGCCGTGGTTCGATCTCGACCGCATCGCGCAGCCGGCGGATGCGAAGCATTGGACCGCGCCGAGCCGCACGGGCCATGACCGCCACTTCGTAAAGGTGTCGGCACGCGCGACGTCCGGCCTGACGTTCGCGGGCATTCAAGAGTACGAGACGCGCCCGGTGCTGCGCGACGGCGTGCCGTCGCTGCTCGGGCTGTGCCGCACGTTCTACCGCATTGGCTCCGAGCTTTGGACGCCCGATCGGCCGGGCCAGGACGTGCTGTTCGAGCGCGCGCCCTGAACGCTACTTCGTGTAGATCAACTCCGAGGCCGGGAACGCATCGAGCAGCTTGTAGTGGGCGGCGAGGTCGATCGTCGGCTGGATGGCCGCGGGCGTGAGCGTTTCACCGAATTTCGCGCGGTTGCTCGCGCGCACGAGCGCTGGTTCGAGCCGGGTGTATTTCGCGAGGATGTCGGCGGATTTGTCCTGGTTCGCGTTCGCCCACGCGGCCGTCGCACGCATCGCGGATTGGAACTTGTGCAGCACCTCGAGGTGCGCGTCGGCCCACGGGCGAGTGGTGAAGTAGCCGGCGATCATCCAGCCCTCGCCCAGCACGTCGTAGGCTTTGCCGAGAACCCGCGAGTCGGCTTTCGCTTCCGTGATCTGCGGTTCGGCGATGAACGTCGCGTCGACGCGCTTCTGCGTGAGCGCCGCCGGCGTTTCGGCCGGCGGGATCTCGACGAACTTCATCGTCGACGAATCGCCGCCGTTCTTGTCGATCCAGAGCGACGGCGCGTATTGCGCGATGTTTTTGAGTCCGTTGACGCCGAACGTCTTGCCGTTGAGATCTTTGGCCGTCTTGATCGGCGAGTCTTTGAGTACCATGATCACCGACGTCGGCGCGGCACTCGTGTAGATCGCCGAGTTGGCGACGAACACGAACGGTAAGCCCTTCTTGTACGCCGTCTCGATCGAGAGCGCGTTGGAAAAGCCGATGTCGACCGCACCGGATGCGACGCCGGCAGCAATGGCCGGTCCGTTACCGACCGGATCGATCGTGACGTCGAGTCCGGCCCGGGTGAAGAAGCCCATGTCCTTCGCATAGAACACTTGCGATCCGGCATCGAACGGGATCGTCTGAATGTGCAGCGGCGTGAGCGCCTGCGACGACGCGGACCGCGCGTCGCCGAGGAACAGCGATGCGGCGGCGCCGGCGGCGAGAAAATTCCGACGTTGCATCAACGCGCCCCGATCAGCAAAATGTCCTTCGCCCCGTCGGCCACCGGCACGTCGCGCGGCAGCATGAAGTCGCCCGGACGCACGCGATACGCCTTCGGATTATTCGCTTCGGGCGGCTCCGTGCCGTCCATCAGCTTGCGCACGCTGGTGAGCAGGCGTTTGCGCAGCGCGATGATCGCGCGGTCCGAGCTGGTCAGCAGTTCGTCGCTGCGGTCGGCGATCGGTCCGCGCTGATCTTCCGAAATGGCGAGGTCCTGCGCGACGATCGACTTGATCCCGGTGAACGTAACGTTGCGCTGCGCGTCGCGGTCGATCAGGTAGTCGTTGGCCATGTTCTCGCGCATGCGGTCGGTGCCGGGAATCATCTCCGGCACGAACACGCCGTTGGCGTAGCTAGCGCGTTCTTCGTCGGTGATCGGCCGATCGGGCGATGCGATCACGCGGAAGAGGAACGAGTGCTCGTCGTCGATCGGACAGCGCAGCTGCCCGAGAATAGGCACGCCGGGCTGCGCAGCGATGAGCGTGCAGAACGGCATGAGGAACTGGTTGACGCGCCACTGGAACGTGTCCGGCCCGGCGTTGCGCTGTGCGGAGAGCATCATGCCGTAATCGGTGTCGAGCGTGAACCAGCGCGGGCTCTTGTCGACGAACGTGTTGGGGTTCGCGCGGCTGCCCGGCAGCGACGTGCCGCCGACCGAGCTGTGCAGAAACGACACGTGGCTCGAATCGATGTCGCCTTCTTGCATCTGCGCGAAGTTGCCGCGCAGCTTGACCTTGATGATGTGCCGGTGGGTGGCGGGCGCGTGAAAGATTTCCGCATCGGGAAACGGCGGGATCTTCTCGGCCGGGCCCATGTAGGCCCAAATGATGCCGCCGCGTTCGAGCGCCGGATACGCCGTCGTCTTGACCTTGTTCTTGAGCGTCTCGCCCTCGGGACAATTCGGCAAGTCCGTGCACGTGCCGTTGACGTCGAACTTCCAGCCGTGATACACGCAGCGCAGCCCGGCCTCTTCGTTGCGTCCCCAGAAGAGGTTCGCGCGCCGGTGCGGGCAGTACGCGTCGAGTAGCCCGATCTTCCCGTTCGTATCGCGAAACGCGACCAGGTTCTCGCCCAGCACGTTCACGCGCACCGGCGCCGAATCGGGGCCGCCCAATTCGTCGGCAAGCATCACCGGCGCCCAGAACCGCCGGTACAGATCGCCCATCGGCGTTCCCGGCCCCGTATGAATGAGAAGTTCGTTGTCGGCCTTGCTGAGCATAAATGAGAGTTTCTTGCTTCCCCTTCGCTGTCATCCCGAGCGTAGTCGAGGGACCGCCGCCAAGGGCGGCGATTGAGGTGGTCCCTCGACTACGCTCGGGATGACAAATGGGGCGCTCGCGATCACCAAACGGACGGGTTGATTTATCTATGGTAAATACTGTTTACTAAGGCGTGGATAGGGCAACGCCGCGCCGGATCGGTGCGATTGAGGTCGGCTTTCGTTTAGTACGGGTGCTCGAGGCGGCGGACGGCCCGTTGCCGCTCAAGGATCTCTCCGAGCGGGCCGGGATGCCGTCGAGCAAGGCGTATGCCTACGTCGCCAGCTTCGTGCACGAGGGGCTTCTGGCTCAGGATGCCGTCACCGGGCGCTACGGACTCGGTCCGTTCGCGATGTCGCTCGGTGTCGCGGCGCTGCGCCAATCCGATCTGGTCGAGGTCGCGCGCCGCGAGTCGGCCGCGCTGAGCGAAGCGACGACGTGTTCGGTCATGCTCACCACCTGGGGCAATCGGGGTCCGGCGATCGTCTATCGCGTCGACGGCAAGCGGCGCGGACCGACGTCGGTGCGCGTCGGTTACGTGCTGCCGCTTTGGCGCTCGGCCGCGGGCCGCGTCTTCCTTGCATACCTGCCCGAGCGCGACACCGCGGCGCTGTTGCGCGAAGAAGAAGGCGCGCGCGTGAAGACCACGGAGCTCGCAGAAGAGGTCGCACGAATTCGCAGCGCCGGCTTCGCGATTACCGGTGACGGTGATGAGTTCTCCGGCATTGCAGCGCCCGTGCTCGATCACGACGGGCATCTCGTGGCGGCGCTCACGCTGAGCCGTCCGTACGATGAGAACACGCGCGAGCGGCGATTGGAACTCGGGCAGGTCGTGCGCGTTGCAGCGGAGTCGATCTCAAAGCAACTCGGCCATGAAGGGCTCGTCCCGCGCACTGGGAAAAACAATCGCGCCAAACCGGATTTAGTAATAGTAAATTCTTCCGAATCGCGTGCCGACGCGGGTCGCTTGGAGGGTCTGTGAGTCGTTCGATCGTTATGCGCGGCGTCGCCGCGTTGCTTGGAATCATGCTGCTGTTTGCAGCCGGCACGCAACCCGCGCAAACCGCAACGCCGGATACGGTTCGCGTCGGCCGCGCGGTGGTGAACGCATTTGCGTTCGCCGTGCTCGAGGCGGGCATCGACGCCCACATCTGGGACAAGGTCAACCTCAAGCTCGACATCTCATCGTTCAAGGGTGACGGACAACTCCAGCAAGGCATGACGGCGGGCAGCATCGACTTCGGTTTGGGCTCGGGTCCGGCGATGGGCTATCGCGCCAAGGGTGTGCCGGCGATTGCGGTGGCGACGATGTACGGCGCACCCAGCGACATGGGCATCATCGTGTCGATGAACAGCCCGATCAAGAGCATCGCCGATTTCAAAGGGAAGAAGATCGGCGTTACGACCGCCGGTTCGCTGACCGACTGGCTCGTCCACGAACTCTCGCGCCGCCAAGGCTGGGGGAGCGAGGGCATCGAGTCGGTGGCGATGGGATCGATGGAAGCGCGCGTAGCCGCGCTGCAGTCCGGCGAAATTGCCGGTACCGTGCAAGATATCGGCGTCGGCTACGAACTCGAAGGTCAGGGCAAAGGCAAAGTGTTCAACAACTTCGGCAATTTCGTGCAGAAGTTCGAGACGCACGTGATCTTCGCCAGCGACGACATGGTCAACAAACATCCCGACATCGTGAACCGCTTTCTCAAAGGCTGGTTCATGACGATCGCCTACATGCGCACGCACAAGGCTGAGTCGGTAAAATCGATCGCCAAGGTGCTCGGCGAATCGGACGTCGTCGTCGGCCGGCTCTACGATAACGATATGCCGGGACTCTCGAGCGACGGCGCGTGGGATCTGGCCTCCGTGACCGCGGTGGCCAAGTCGCTCAAGGACCTCGGGATCATGGATACCGAGCCCGACCCGAAGACGATCTTTACGTCGAAGTTCGTCCCCGTCAAGATCTGACTTCCGCCATGCCGCCAGCGATCACCGTCGATCGCGTCTCGCAGCGCTTCGCCGGTTCGAACGGTGCGCCGGACGCGGTAGCGCTTGATGATATTTCGCTCGAGATCAATCGCGGTGAGTTCGTCTGTCTGCTCGGACCGTCGGGCTGCGGCAAGAGCACGCTGCTCAATATCATCGGCGGTTTGATCGATCCCACCTCGGGTGGCGTGACCGTCGGCGAGACGCCGGTGAACGGTCCGCTGCCGCGCGACGTGGCGTTCGTGTTTCAAGAGAGCACGCTGCTGCCGTGGTACACCGTGCTCGAGAACTTCCGCGTTTCGCTCGAATTTCAAGGCCGCACGAGCGGTTGGCGCGAGCATGCGCTGAGCGCGCTCTCGGCCGTCGGCATGGAAGGCTTTGCGAACTTCTATCCCAGCGCGCTATCGATTGGGATGAAGCAGCGCATCAACATGGCACGCGGCATCGCGCTCGATACCGGCATCCTGCTGATGGACGAACCGTTCGCCGCACTCGACGAACAAACGCGTCTCGTGCTCGGCGAAGATCTCTCCGTGCTGCTCGCGCGCACGGGCAAGACGATCGTCTTCGTCACCCACTCGCTGGCTGAAGCCGTGCTGCTGGCCGACCGCATCGTGGTCATGACCGCGCGCCCGGGGAAGATCAAGGCGATCATATCCGTCAACGAACCGCACCCGCGTTCGCCCGATTTCATGCTCGCGCCGCGGTTCTCCGACGTGCGCAATCAGTGCTACGAATTGCTGCGCGACGAGATCCGGCACACGGTCGACGCGATGCGCGAGGCGCGCGATGCTCGCGCAGGCTAACGCCCAACTCCGCCAGACCTCGCTCGTGCGCGCGATCCAGCTGGCGGTCGTCGTCATTTTTTTCGGCGCGTGGGCGCTGGTCACGGGTGCGCACGCGATCAACCCGCTGTTCTTACCGGCGCCGCTGGCCGTTGCCGGTGCGCTCGCGCACCTCAGCACGACGAGGGCGTTTTGGGGCGCGGTCGGCGTCACGTCGCTCTCCACCGCCATCGCTTACGCGATTGCCGTCAGCGCCGGGATCGTGCTCGGCTTCTTCATCGGCCGCTCGCCGACGCTCACCGCCGCATACCGGCCGGTGCTCGCGGGGATGTTCGCGATTCCGATCACGCTGTTCTTTCCGCTCTTCGTCGTGATGTTCGGCCTCGGACCGCCCTCGAAGATCGCGTTCGGCGCGCTCTACGGGTTCTTTCCGGTCGTGCTGAACACGATCGCCGGATTTTCCGGCGTCGATCCGCTGTTTCTCCGGTCGGCCCGCTCGCAGGGCGCGACGCGCGTGCAAGCGCTGCGGTACATCTTCGTGCCCGGCGCGTGGCCGGTCGTGCTCTCGGGTTTGCGCATCGGATTTTTCATCACGTTCGCGTCGGTGCTCGGCGGGGAGACGCTCTCGTCGGCATCGGGCGTAGGTCATGCGATCGCGCACGAAGCCGACTTGCTCGATAGTCCGCCGATGTTCGCTTGGATCGTGATCGTGCTGGCCGTGACCGTCGGTCTCAACCTCGTCCTCTCGCTGATCGAAAAACGTGCGGTCCGCAGCTAAGCCGGCATCGCCCGCGGCAATTCGCTGGTGGACGATCGCGGCGCTGGTCGTGCTGTGGGAAGCCGCGGCGCGCCTCTTCGGCGATCCGGCTTTCGTTGCGCCCCCGAGCCTCGTTCTGCGCGCGCTCGTTGGGCCCACGATCTTCGGCGATCCGAAGCTCTCGGCCGCGCTCGGCATGGCACTCGTCGAAATGGTCACCGCGTTCGGGCTGGCCGTGCTGGCCGGAGCGACGGTCGGCATCGCGATCGGCCTGACGACGCTCGGCCGGCGGAGTTTTTTCCCGTTCGTCCTGCTTTTGTTCGGGTTGCCGCAAGTCGCGCTGCTGCCGCTGGTGATCCTGATCTTCGGTCTCGGTCCGGCCAGCCGCATCGCGTTCGGTTTCTCGCACGGCGTGCTGCCGATCATCGTCACGACGGTGTCCGGCATGCGCGCGGTGAGCCCGCTGCTGCTCTCGAGCGCGCGCTCGATGGGCGCGTCGCAAGGGCAAGTGCTGCGGCACATCATCTTTCCGACGATGGTCGCGAGCGTGTTCACCGGTTTGCGCTTGGCGATGTCGCTAACGCTGCTCGGCGTGATTCTGGCGGAGCTCTTCGTTTCGACGAACGGGATCGGCAACTACACGCAGATCTTCGCTGAAACGTTCAAGCCGGCATCGCTGTACGCGGTGATCCTGGTGCTGGCGATTACCGCCGTCGCGCTCAACGAGATCGTCGGTCTTATCGAGCTGCGCTTCTCGCGCTGGAAGCAGGGTTAGTGATGTTGCCGGACGCGTTGCGCTTTGCCGACAGCGTTGGAGCGCTCGTGATGGGTTCCGGCACGCGTGAGGCGCAGGCGCTCGCGGCGTTGTACGGCGGCCGCACGGGCGCGGCGTACATGGCGGCGACGATACGGCTCACCGAACTCGATGACATCGATTTGCGCACCTGTACCACGCCGAGCGCCGTCGTCGTACCGGTCGTACTCGAGGCGGCGCGGCGCACGAATGCATCGCCCGCCCAGCTCGCGCGCGGATTGCACGCGGGCTACGTTGCCACGGCGCGCGCTGCGAGCGGAGCCGGCGGCATCGAAGCGCTTTCGCGCGGCGTGTGGCCCACGCTCGTCATCGCACCGATTGGCGCTGCCGCCACGTCGGCCGCGCTGCGCGGGCTGCCGCCCGAGCGCGTTCGTGCCGCGCTGCGCCTGGGCATAGCGCGTTCCGTCGGACGCGCCGGAGCGCCGATCGCGCCGTTGCCGAGCCGCTGGTGGCTCTTCGGTGAAAGCGTCGCGGCGGGGATAGCGTGCGCTGCGGCGGCGGAGGCCGGCTTCACTGCCGACGCCCACCTCGACGCCCCGTTTTCCGCGTTGTTCGCTGCAGGCGGTGACGACGACTGCGGCTGGATTTCGCAGAAGGCGTTTCCAACGGCGCGCCAAGGCGCGAACGCCCTCGTCGCGTTCCGCGCTCTGATGCGTGAGGAGCAGCTCGATCCGCAGCAGGTTACGCGCGTCGAAATCGAGGTGCCGCCGCCGTGCGTGCGGGTGATCTCGCAGCCGCTCGATACGGCGAACCGGCTGATGGTGATCTCGAATGCCGGCTTCCAATTCGGCGCGGCGCTCTTTGCGCCGGAGGTGCTCGCCGACGTCGACCGCCGCGGACCGTTCCCCGCCGAAGTGCTCGCCTTCGCGCCGCGCGTGAGCGTTTCGCCGTCGGCTGCGCTCGAAGCGGCGTTTCCCCGCGAATGGGGTGCACGCGTCGTCGTCGAGCTGACCGATGGACGGCGGCTCGAACGCACGCAACGCACGATTCCCGGCGACCCGGACCAGCCGCTTTCGCTCGACGATGTGGCGGCGAAGTATGCGAGCCTCGAGCGCGCGCTGCTCGACGACGCGTTCGCCGCGCTCACCGACGCGGACGCTTTAGCGCGCACGCTCGCGCGTCTGGAGTAGCGTCGTGAGCTGGCTGACCGCGACCTATCTCGTCACGTGCGCGGAGCGCGACGTTGCGGCTCGTGCTGCGGCGATTGCCTCCGAACAGAGCGTGGAGTGTCCGCTCGAAGCGATAACCGAGCAGCGCATTCTCGACGAGATCGTCGCGCGCGTCGCGTCGATCGAACCGGCGGGTCCGGGGAAATTCCGCGTCGAGGTCGCGATCGCCGCGCAGACGATCGGCGCGAACCCGGTGCAGTTCATCAACATGGTGTTCGGCAACGCGTCGCTGTGGGACGACGTTGCATTCGTCGATCTCGCCGTGCCGGAGGATGTGCTCGCGCTCTTTCCCGGTCCGCGCCACGGCGTCGCCGGAATTCGCCGGCTGCTCGGCGTGACCGGTCGCGCGCTAACCAACGCCGCGATGAAGCCGCAAGGACTGCACGTGCCGGAACTTGCCGCCATGTGCCGTACCTTCGCGCTCGCCGGCGTGGACATGATCAAGGACGATCACGGCATCGACGATCAGCCGTACTCGCCGTTTGCCGAACGCGTGCGCGCGTGTCAAGCGGCGATCGCCGCGGCGACGGCGGCGACCGGCAAGACCGCGCTCTATGCGCCGAACTTGATCGGCACGCCGCGCGTGCTGCGCGAGCGCGCCCGGATCGCACGCGACGAGGGCGTGCGGGCCGTGCTGATCGCGCCGATGCTCGTCGGGTTGCCGGCGTTCTTCGATCTCGTCGACGAGTTTCCGGATTTCGTTTACCTTGCGCACCCGTCGTTCGGCGGCGCGCGCCACATCGCGCCGGAATTGCTGTTTGGCCGTCTGCTACGGCTCTTCGGCAGCGACGCCGTGATCTTCGTCAACGTCGGCGGACGCTTCGGTTACACGCGGGAGATGTGCGCGGCGCTCGCTGCCGGCGCGCGCGCACCGTGGGGCACGCTCCGTCCCACGTTGCCCGTGCCGGCCGGCGGAATGCGCTTGGAACGCGTCGAGGAGCTGCTCGACTTCTACGGACCGGATTCGATGCTGCTCATCGGCGGCAACCTGCTCATCGAAGCCGACCGCGTGCTCGAGCGCACGCGCGAGTTCGTCGACCGCGTCGCCGCGCACCGTTTCGCGACTTAGGGTTCGCTTGCTAGCGGTGAGAGAACCGAACGTTCCTCACTCGTTACCTAGGTGCAGGACGGTTAGGAGCAACCTCGCTCTGGGTAGGCCTGCGTTTGATGCGATCCGCGACCGGATTGCTGAATTGCAAACCAACCTACCAACATTCGGAGAAAGCTCTCGTGAAACGATATAGCCTCGCCTTCGTAGCGGCAATTGCCGCTGCCGGGATGAGCGCCTCATCGGTCTCCGCCGCACAACCGGCCCTGCAAGGCAACACGACAAACTTGCAGGCCGTCCGCGTTGCGCAGGCGACCATGATGCCGCCGCCCGATTTCGGCGCGCCCCCGTCGGGTGAAGTCCCGATCCTCTTCAACGATCACCATGTGTATTCCAAACCCGATCGTCTGAAGCAAAACCGCGTTCTCGCTGCGCTCGTGCGCGGCAACGAAATTCTCGTCCCGCTACGTTCGATGTTCGAACAGATGGGTGCGACCGTTTCGTACGATCCGGCCACCCAAACGGCCGATGTCTCGAAACCCGGTTCCGATGTCAAAGTGACGGTCGGTAAACCGGAAGTCACCATTAACGGAGAAGCGCGTCCGCTCGACGTTCCGCCCGAAATTTACAAGGGCTCGATCGTCGTTCCGGTTCGCGTTATTTCTGAAGGCATGGGCGCCTACGTGCAGTGGGTTCCCGAGAAGAAAGTCGTCGTCGTTCGCTACGTAGCGGCGCCGGTTCCGACTCCGCCGCCGACGGCTCCGCCGACCGCACCGCCGACGCCGCGCCCGACTGCGCCCCCGGCTCCGCCGCCGCCGCCGCCCGCAACGCCTGCGCCCACCCCCGCTCCGCCGCAGCACGTCTACGAGAAGTTCATCGTCGGCGACTATATTTTCAAACCGGTGGTGTACAACCAGTTCTCGAACGGCAACAACACCACGACGTGGGGTCCGTCATACGCGGGCCGCGCCGCGATCGAGTTCCCGCTCGCAAATCTGCCCTTCATGGTTGAGGGCTACGCGGAACAATATGCCTACACGCATCCGGGTGGATACGGCGTAGCGCAAAACACGGATTGCAACGCGGCCGGCCTCGCCGGTAACCCCGCCTGCGTCACGCCGATCGGCGGCGGCGGCAGCTTCTGGGCACAGCAATTCCAAGCCGTTCAAAGCGATGCCGGCGCGCGCGTCGGCGTTCAAATCGCAAACCCGCGCATCTACATTGCCGGTTCGTACATCGTTGCTACGAACAACTACGGCTATCCGCGTACGACCGGTTTCGGCTTCGGTCTCGAGAAACTCCCCGATCTCGATAAATCGATCTCGCTCTTCGGTAGCGCATACTACTATCCGCAAGTCTCGGGCAACTTCACCGACCCGACGACGGGCCTCGGCTACAACCTGCAGTATCGCTTCCTGCAATACCAGGCCGGCCTTGCCTGGAACACGCCGTTCGGTTTCTCCAAGCAAAGCGGCGTCTTCTTGGAAGCCGGATTCATGGGCAACTCCACGATCAACAAACAGTTCCTCCCGAGCAACGGCCACGAAGCGGGCGCGTTCGCCGGTATCGGTCTCCACTTCTAATCTAATCCCGGTCACAGTTCCGACGCAGCGTCCCATGGTAACGTGGGGCGCTGTTTCAATTTGGGTAGACCGTTACCACACGAAGAAGAGGAGCCTTGCTCGGTTGTCTTACGAAGTAACGAAGCGCATCAAGGGACGCGACTACCGCTACCGTGTCGAGAGCGCGCGCGATCCGGAGTCGGGCCGCGCGGGCACGCGCTGGATCTATCTCGGCAAGCTCGAGAACGGTGCACTGGTCGCGCCCGTCCGGTCGGTGTCGCGCCGCGTCACGCACGACGAAATCGTTGCGGTCACTGCGAAGCTGCTCGAATCGCGCGATGCGTCGCGCGTAACCGTCTCGGTCATCGCGCATCATGCCGGCATTTCGCCCGGTACGTTTTACCGTCACTTCGACGATCGCGACGCGGCCTTCAGCGCTGCTCTCACCGCGCTTTGCGAACAGTGCTTCGATGCGTTGCCGGCGCTCGATCCGCCGGCCGGTACGGACGCGGACGAGCGCCGGCGGCTCAACGGCTGGTTTGAAGCGCTGCATCAGGCGGCGTTGCGCGGGCGCGCCTTCCGCTGGTTTCTGACCTCGGCGGGTCACGACAAACTTGAAATCGCTCTCGCCTCGACGACGTTGCGCATCGATCCGCGCGCGCTGCTGGCGAAATACTTTCGCACGCTGCACGACGCCGGCCTCGCGCGCATCGGCGACGCCGAAACGTTGGCCAACGGCATCCTCCGCCTCCACGCAGCGATGGTGCGCGATATGGCGCTCCACGGCGTTGCCGAAGCGGGCGCGGCCGAACGCTGGGCGGCAGTCTTCCCGGTGATCGAGCGCGCGGTGTTCGCCTAAAAAAGACCTTTCGGTCCGGGCCGTGAAGCCCGGCGCGTGAATAGCAGCGACTTCGAAACCACGACCGAGATCGTCCATACCGCGCAGCAGAAGCTCGATCCGACGGTGTGGGACTACGTCACCGGCGGCGCGGAGACCGAGATGTCGATCCGGCGCAACCGCGAGGCGATCGAAGCCTTGGCGTTTCGCGCCCGCATCCTGCGCAACGTTGCCGATATCGACACCTCCACCACGCTGCTGGGCACGCGTTTACGGATTCCCTATATCCTCGCGCCGGTCGGCGGCCTGCAAGGCGTAACGGAAGACGGCGCGGCCTCGCAAGTGCGCGGCGCGTGTACGTTCGGTACGCTGCCGGTCGTGAGTTCGGTCTCGCTGCCGTCGCTCGAAGAGAGCGCCGCCGCGGCCGCCGGCGACAAGTGGTTCCAACTCTACATTCGCGGCGATTTCGATTGGATCCGCGAGATCGTCGATCGAGTGCGCGCGAGCGGCTTCCGCGCGCTCGTCATCACGGTCGACGTTGCAATTTACGGCAACCGCGAGCGGCAGAAGCTGCAGCGTTTCACCCCGCAGGGGCGGCGGAATATCGGCGGCGAGGATTATCAGGCCGCGCTCGATTGGGATATGCTCGACCGGATTCGCGAGATCGCGGGTATGCCGGTCATCGTCAAAGGCATTCAAGCGGCAGAAGATGCGGAGCTCGCACTCGAGCACGGCGTAGACACACTGTGGGTTTCCAACCACGGCGGGCGGCAACTCGACCACGCCGTCGGCACGCTCGACGTGCTGCCCGAAGTCGTCGCCGTCGTGCGCGGACGCGCGCCGATCATCGTCGATGGCGGCTTCATGCGCGGTACGGATATTCTCAAAGCCATGGCGCTCGGAGCGGATGCGGTTGCAACGGGCCGGATGCACGCGTGGGCGCTCGGCGCCGGCGGCGAACCGGCGCTCGAACGGATGCTCGAAATCGTGGAGTACGAACTGCGCACGGCGATGGGCCTGCTCGGCGTGACCTCGCTCGCGCAGCTCGACGCGTCCTACGTGCGGCGGGCCGATCCGAGCATCGGACGCGGCGCGTTCCCGCTGATGGACCGCCTCGTCAATGCGGGCGAGCCCGCTCGCTGAACATCCGCTGCACGGCCGCGGCGATGCGCGCGATCGCATCGCGCCGGTACGCGAAGCGCTCGTCGCCGTCGGGTAAGTAGATCGCCATCGCGGCGTTCGCCTCGAAGACGAGCACGTTGCCGCCCGCGTCGATCCCGAAGTCGATCCCCGCGTAATCGAGACCGAGCAGCGCGGCGATTCCGTTCAGCGCGGCCATCGCGCGCGGCCCGAGATGCGCGGCCATGTCGTTCAAGTACGACGCCTCTTCGGCGCGGTTGGTATCGTCGTCACGCATGTCGGCGGAGAAGTAGTGGATCTTCCACGACCGTGAGATGGCCAAGTGTACCGGATAGAGTACGCCGTCGACCATGAGGGCGCGGTATTTGCGCGCGCTGCCGCGGGCGCCGCGCGCATCGAGGTAGGCGATCGCCAGCAGCTCCTCGCCGGGAAGCGTCGCCGCGACGCGCGCCAGATCTGCCGCGGTCTGCACGAGTGCGAAGTGTTCGCCCATGTGATAGCCGGGCGAACGCAGCAGCAGCGGAAACGTGTACCCGCGCGCAGCGAGCGCGTCGGGCGCGATCTCGGTGCGCGGCAGCAGTTCCGTTTGCGGCGCGGTCACGCCGGGGACGGCATTGAGCCGGCCGACCAAATCGCGCCGCGTCTGCAGGACGGCGGCCGGGCGGTTGATCAAGGGCGCCGGCGAAGCCGCGGCGATGCGCTCGGCGATCGCCAGGCTATCGTCGGACCGGTCGGCGTCGCCGATGGCGTTGAAGATCAGGTCGTGCGGCGGCAGCGTCATGCCGTCGTGATAGCTGTCGGCCACGAGCGACGCCGTCTCGACAACGGTATCGTCGAGCAAGAGCGTCGTGACGATGTTGCCGCCGTTCGCCGCGAGGAGCATGAGCAGTCGCAACGGTTCGCCCACGCCGTGATACGGCGCGATGCGCACGATGGGTTCGGCAAATGCGCGTTCGCGGTAGGCGCGCGCGCCGGCGAGATCGCCTTGCGCTTCGAGCAGTAGCGCGAGGCCGAAGTTCGCCGTCGCGTGCGCCGGCGCGAGTTCGAGCGCGCGTTCGTACGCGGCGCGGCTCGCGGCGGCATCCTCTTCGGCGAGCACGTTGCCGAGGTTCACGAACGCACTCGCCTCGGCCGGGTGGTGTTTGGTTGCGTGCTGATAGAGGATGCGTGCTTCGGGCCGCCGGTTTTCGAGATAGAGCATCGTGCCGAGGTTCATCAGCGCGCCGAAGTGCGCGGCGTCGCGCGCGAGCACGCCCTTATATGCGCCGCGCGCGAGCGTCAAGCGGCCGAGTTCTTCGAGCAGACAGGCCCGGGCAAAACGCAGGTCGACGGCTTCTGCGTGCTGCTCGAGCGCGGCTTCGAGGTACGCGAGTGCTTCTTCGGTGACGTTCCCCGTGCACTCGACGCGAATGGCCAGCGTGGCCGGCTTGATCGGCGGCATCGGCGCTATGGCGGCGCCGGAACGGGCCCGCCTTGGCGCGGCAGCGATCCCGCGTCGAGGATCGCCCCGTTGAGGCCGGCTGCCCCGGGCGTGAACAAGAACGCAACGACGTTCGCGCAATCGTCGGCGGTGCCGATACGGCCGACCGCCGCAAGCGCCGGACGATAGCGGCTCATGTCGCCGCCGATGCGTCCGAGCGACATGCCCGTCAGCGTTGCCGGTCGCGGCACGACGGTGTTCACGCGAATGCCGTCGTCGGCGTGATCGTAGGCGAGCGCGGCGGCAAGTGAAAACATGCCGCCTTTGCTAGCCGAATACGCGAGCATGTTCGGCTTGCCCCAACCGCCGCCCGAGCCGACGTTGGCGATGACGCCGTGCCGGCGTTCGATCATGTGCGGCAGCACGGCTTTGCTTGCAAGATAGGCGCCCTTGAGGTTGACGTTGACGACCTGGCGGAACACGTCGGCCGATGTGGTAAGGATCGTGCCGAGCGGACCGATCGCCGCGTTGTTCACCAAACCGCCGATCTCGCCGTACGTTGCCAACGCAAAATCGACGACGCGCTGCACGCCGGCCGCGCTGGACACGTCGGCCTCGAGCGCATCGATGTGCAGGCCGAGCGCCGCCGCTTCGGTTTGCAGCGTTGCCGCGCCGTGTTCGGCGACGCTCGACGGTTGGCGCGCTTCCAACCCGAACGCGATCACGCGGTGGCCGTCGCGCGCGAGTTTGAGCGAGATCGCGCGCCCGATGCCGAACGTGCCGCCGGTAACGATAACGATCATCGTCAGCGGCCGCCCTGATAGGCGACGTTGCCCACGTCGAGGATCGAACCGGACATCACCTCGGCGTCGGGTGAGAGCAAGAACGCGGCCACCGGCGCGATGTCGTCGGGACCCGCGGCGTCGCCGGCAACGATCGTGTTCACCCGAACGCGATCGTGAAAGTGGTCGTAGGCAAGCGCGGCGCCGAACGCGATGATGCCGCCGTGGCTCGCCGATTCGGCGAGCATGTGCGCGCGGCCGTAACCCGCCGCATCGGCGACGTTGACGATCGCACCGCCGCCGGCAGCGATCAGGTGCGGCATCACGGCCTTGCACGCCAAAAAGACCGCGGTCAGGTGGCGTTCGACCACGTCGTCCCACTGTGTCTCCGGCGTGGCGACGATGGTCGCTGCCGGTCCGCGTTCGGGGGCAACGGTGACGAGCGCGTCGATGCGTTCGTTGCGCGTTTGCGCCGCCGCGACCGCGCGTTCGACGGCGGTAGCGTCAGCAGCGGTAACGACGTCGAGTGTCGCATCGCGCAGGGCGCGCGCGATCGCGTTCGCGACGCTGCCTGCGCCGCAAACGATCACGCGGGGCATTGCGGCTCCGCTGCGGTCAGCGACTGCCGCGGCGACGGTCGAGCGTAACGGCGGGTTCGGCGTGTTCGGTGCAGGGCTTGGTGCGAACGCTGCCCGGTCCGGCGCCAACCGGTTCGATGGCGACGCAGCCGCACTGGAATATCGCGACGAGACGCAAACCATCGGTGCCGTCGACGATGACTTCGAGCCGCGTATGTCCGGCGCCGATGCGCCGCGCGAAATGTGCGATCGTGCGCATGTCCGACACGCGCCGCGGCGTTTCGCGACGGTCGCTGCGCGCCCGCCGCTCGTCGGCCAGCACGGCTCCGAGATTGATCGTGGTGGACGGCAGAATGCCACGCCGTTCAGTAGCGCGGCGATCGGAAGAAATCATCGGACGCAGCCTATTCGCCCGGGAAAGCTCGTGTCCTAGCGGGTAATGGCGCGATATGTGGTCGCGTGTGGGCATCTTTACGGTCATCGCCGCGCTCGCGACGGGGTCGGCCGCGGCGTCGTCGTTTACCCTCGAAACGTCGGCCTTCCTCAATGGCGGAATGATGCCGAAAACCGACGCGGCGAGCGCGGACGCGTGCGGCGGGCGAAACCTTACACCACCATTACATTTGAGCGGGTTCCCGGGAAACACGCGCAGCTTCGCGGTCGTGCTGTTCGACACGGATGCCGGGGCGGGCCGCGGGTTCGTCCATTGGGTCGCGTACGGCATCGCGCCGGCGACGACGGCGCTCCCGCCCGGCTTTGGGTCGCAGGCGTCGCCCGCGTTCACCGGCGGCATGAACGACGCCGGGACCGCGATCTATTTCGGTCCGTGTCCCCCGCATGGCGATGCGCCGCACCACTACGTGTTCACCGCGTACGCGCTCGACATCGCCCCGCAGCGCCTGCGCCCGGGCCTTACGCGCCCCGCGTTTCTCAAAGCGATCGCGGGACACACGCTCGCCTCGGCGCAAATCACCGGCCGCTTTTCGCGCTGATGGATCTCGGAATTCGCGGCCGCCTCGCGCTCGTAACCGGCGCCAGCTCCGGACTCGGGCGTGCTTGCGCGCTGGCGCTCGCTGCCGAAGGCGCGCGGCTGGCGATCGGCGCGCGCCGGACGGAGTTGCTGGAAACGGTGGCCGCCGAAGCGCGCGCCGCCGGCAGCCCGGATGCGCAAGCGTACGCGCTCGATTTATCCGAACCCGCATCGATCGACGCGATGCTCGCCGCGATGCGCGACCGCCAAGGTGACGCGGAAATCTTCATTGCGAACAGCGGACCGCCGAAGGCGGGTGCCGCCGCAAACCTCACGCTCGCGGATTGGGACGCGGCCTACGCTCCGACCATGCGCAGCATGCTGCAGATCGTCTATGCGGTGCTGCCGGCAATGCGCGAACGCGCGTGGGGCCGCATCGTCAACCTGTCGTCGTCGGCGGTCAAAACGCCGATCCCGAACCTCGCGCTCTCGAACGCGTACCGCGCCGCGTTACTCGGTGCGCTCAAGACGCTCTCACGCGAAGTTGCCGGCGACGGCGTCACGATCAACGTCATCGCAACCGGCAAGATCGCAACCGCCCGCGCGCGTTCGTTTTACAGCGAACCCGGTGCGTGGGAAAAGCAGCAGCGCGAAATTCCCTTCGGCCGTTTCGGCAACCCGGAAGAATTCGCACCGCTGGTGGCGTTCTTATGCGGTGACGGTGCGCGCTACATCAGCGGTACAACGTTTACGATCGACGGCGGCCTCGCGCCGAACCTGACCTAATTCGCCGCGGGCTCGTCCGGAATCGGCGAGTTCTTGCCGCGGAAGGTCGGGGTCGCGGGGCCTTCAGGTGAGGTGTCGCGACTGTTGAGGATCAGTACCGCACCGGCCACGCCGCCGGCGAGCACGAGCGCGGTGAAGAACGGATCGCGCAGTTTTTCACGCAGACCGAAGACCGCGTCCATCGAGACCCCGCCGTAATCAGTTGCCGCAAATGCCAGCGCCGCGGCGCTGTAGAGAACGCCGAGCTCGATTCCGCCCTTTTGGGCGAAGAAGCCGTTCGGCCAATGGACGCTGGTCTGGGCCACGATCATGTTCGAGATCAGCATCGATGGGCCGATCGGACCACCGAGGCCGGCCGCGATCAAAACGCCGGAGGCGATCTCGTTCCAGGAGGCGAGTTTGGCGTAGGTCTCGCCGGGGCGGAAGCCCAGGCCGTGCATCATGCCCGCGGCTTTCTCAGGCCCGGGACCCTCGAACCAGCCGAGGGCTTTTTGGGCGCCGTGCGCCGCCATACCGCCGCCGACGGCTAAACGAGCGCCTAGTAGCGCCATATCGCGTATCATATCGTTCAAATCTACCCAGGTAGGGCTTGACTTGCAACTTCCTTGCTACTTTTGTGTTATGATCCACGCACCAGGCGTGGCCCGAGCGTCGGCCTGTTCTGGGGTCAAATTGTCCGCGTGGTCTTGTTGCATTGTCTACAGTTCCAGGAACGGCGAGTTGAGTTGAATGGCGCCTTACCGTAAATCAGTCCTGGAGTTCAAGACACATGTATACAGACGAAACCCTCAACTGCGTTGATTGCAACGCTCCCTTCACGTTTAGCGCGGGCGAACAAGAGTTCTTCGCAGCGAAGGGCTTCACGAACAAACCGAACCGTTGCCCCGATTGCCGCGCGGCCCGCAAGGCCCAGCGCGCAGGCGCCGGCGGCGGCGGTGGGAGCTATTCCGGCGGCGGCGGCTACGGCGGCGGCGGCGGAGCACGTCCCCAGCGCGAGATGTTCGAAGTGACCTGCAGCAACTGCGGCGGAAAGGCCACCGTGCCGTTCCAACCTCGTGGCGACAAGCCGGTCTACTGCCGCGACTGCTTCCAGTCGCGCAGCGGTTCGTACCGCTAAAGCGCCCGCCTAACGGCGAAGTGGTTTTAGGAAACGGCCCGTCTCACTCCGGTGAGCGGGCCGTTTTTTATATCGAAAGGTCGCGTACCGCGGCTTCGAGCTCTTCGTTCGTTGCATCGTAGCGCGGCGTGCCGATGCGCGCGACGATCGACCAGCGCGGGCCGCGCGTGTAGTGGAAGCCGACCGGTACGACGGCAACGCGCGTCGTTGCGTCGCGCTCGGCCATTCCGATCATGCGCAGATAGCCCGGCGCGAACGGTAAGAACGCGTCGTCGTTTGCCTTTTGCGCGAACGCTGGATCGATGTTCGGATAGCCTTCGGGAAAAACGAGTACGACCCGGCCGGCACGCAGCAGCGCGCATGCATCCTGCAATGCCGTGCGCGTGTAACGAACGAGTTCTTCCCGCGCGTAACCGCCGCGCTCGCCGAGCGTTGCCGGACGCAGCACGATCGGATATTGCGCCGCGCGGCACGCGCGTTCCATCCACCGGCGCTGCTTGGCATCGCTGGTCCAATCCAGACCGACGACGATGTGCACCGGGCGCGGAACGTTGCGCACCAGCACCGATCCGTCGAGCAAGTGGTGGAAGTGCCGCGCGACCAGCATGACGGGCCCGCTCGCCGGAACGTTCGCCAAGCCTTCGATCCGCACCGACGATGTCTGCGTGCGCAGCCCCCACCACGCAATCGCGGCCGGGCCGAACATTCCCCACGGCGGGTAATGCGTCACGCGCGAGCGCGGCGTGCGGCCGCAAACGCAAACGTCGCGGGAATGAGGCTCACGACGATCGCGGCGACGGCCGTCGGCCACATGCCGGCCGCGACGCTGAGGATCATCGACCACCCGATGTTGATCGTGTAGACCGCGTAGGGGACGGCGATCGGCACGCGCGGTGCAACGCGTTCGTTCCACGCGAGACGCCCCACCGCGATGAAGATGAGTCCGGTGCCGAACCAGCCCGCGAGATTGCGCAGCGGCATGCCGAAGTATGGTCCCGTTTCGTGCCAGATCCAGAAATGGATGTATTGCAAGTTCGGTGCCGCCATCGACGGATCGAGCACGAGATCCCATGCCACAAGGAGCCACGTACCAAGAACGATCGAGCGCCACAGGCGGCCGGCGACGATCGTATCGGCCAGAATCAGCGCCGCGAAACTCATGTAGAACCACGAGAGCGGAATCGCTGCCGGCACACGCCCCAGCAGTTTGGGTCCGAGAAAGTTCGTGTATTCGTAGCCGCCGAACGGCCAGCCCGTTTTCGTGCCGGTCAGTTCGGCCGTGGCCGAGATGATCGTCGCCGCGCAAAAGAAGATCAGGGTGCGCCGCGGGCCCAATTTCCACAGGCCGAACGCGAGCATGGAGAGCGCGCCGAGAAACATCGCGGTGCCGCCGGTGCCCGTCATCGCCTGCGCGTAAAATGCCGTCGCTTGCGCGTTGCAGGCAAAGAGTTCCGGATGCGGCATTGCGATCAAGAGCCCGAACAAACCAAGACCCAGCGCCAGCGCGTGCAGCGCAACGAACGTCCACGTGATGATCGCACCGGTGCGATTCACCGCTGCGTCTCGGCCAGAACGAGGTCGCGGCCGCGCCATGTGTGCCGGCGGCGGAGCGCGGAGGCGAAGAGCGCGAGGGCCACCGGCACGTCGGCCAACGGCGAGAGCCAATAGGTCCACGGTCGCTGCACGTAGGCGCGTGCGGCGCCGAACAGGACGCCGGCGCGCACGCAGACGAGAATCGCCGCAACGGCAAACGTCAGCGATGCGGTAGCGTGCGCGAGCGCAAGTCCGAGCGCGAGCGGTAACGGCGCCGCTTGCACGAGCATGACTTCCGTTAGCCCGGCCCAGCCGCCGAACGGCGCGAAGCGATCGCGCAGCGTGAGCGAGCGCGGCCAATTCCGCCACGTCTCGCGTGCGTTTGCATACATCCGCACGCTCACCAAGTCGCCGGCCTCGTAAAAGCCGACCGGCGTTCCGGCGGCGACGAGCGAGCGCGCCAGCGTGACGTCTTCGCAGCGCGACGCGCGCACGTTCCCGAAGGCCCCGTGCGCGATCAAGAGCGCGCGCTCGGCGAGAAAACATTGTCCGCTAGCCTGCACGTCGGAAACGCGCATGGCCTCGCTTCCGGGCAAACCGAACCGGTACACCAGCGTCGCGAGCATGGCCGGATGAACGATCGCCATGAGCGGAGTGCCCAGCAGCTGTCGCGTTGCCACGCTGAGTGCGGCGACGTTGCGCACACGCGCGTGCGCCGCCATGGCGGAGAAGAGACCGCCGGTTGGGAGCACGTCGGCATCGATGGTCGCGATCCACTGTGCGTGCGTATCCGATGCGCGCAAGCCCACGTCGAGTCCCCACGCCTTGCCGTTCCAATCCGGCGGTACGGGCGACGCATCGATGATGCGCACGCGCGAATCGCCGGCGGCCGCGCGGCGCACGCCGGCGAGCGTACCATCGCGCGAGCCGCCGTCGACAACGAGGATCTCGCCGACCTCCGGTCCCGCGGCGAGCAAACCGTGCAAGCAACCGCCGATGCGCGCAGCTTCGTCGAGCACCGGCAGGATAACGCTGATTGCGCCGGCAGGCGGCGCCGCCGGGGCCGGCACGATGTGCGTCGCGCGAATGCCCCGCGCCATCCGCAAGACGACGGCGACGCCGAGCGCACCGAGAACCAGCGCGCACGCGGCGTCGAGGAGCATGACGCCTGGTACTCCTCCAGCCGCCCCGCACCCCGCCCGGCGGCAGATCTTGCCGCCGCCCGGGCCGGAGGGAACGCATTGTCGAATGGTTGGGATAATGACGGTCGAGGCGGGCGTGGTGTCGGATGCGCTCAAACGTTACTTTGGGTTCGACGCCTTTCGCCCGCTGCAGGAAGCCATCGTCGGTGACGTGTTAGCCGGCCGCGATGTGTTTGCGCTGCTGCCGACGGGCGGGGGCAAGTCGCTGTGCTATCAGTTGCCGGCGTTGCTCACACCCGGGCTCACGGTCGTGATCTCGCCGCTGATCGCGCTGATGAAAGATCAAGTCGATGCGCTCACGACCGCGGGCATCGCCGCCACGTATCTGAATTCATCGCTCGACTACGACGAGGTGCGCACGCGCATCGATGGTCTGCGCCGCGGTGCATACCGGCTATTGTACGTCGCGCCCGAACGGCTGACGATGCCCTCGTTCGCGGCCGAACTCGAAGGCCTGAACGTGACGCGTTTTGCCGTCGATGAAGCCCACTGCATCAGCGAGTGGGGCCACGACTTCCGGCCCGACTACCGGCGCATCGCCGAACTGCGCGAGCGGTTTAGCGCCGTCCCGTTTCTGGCGTTCACGGCGACCGCGACCGACCGCGTGCGCGCCGATATCGTCGAGCGCTTGGAGCTGCGCAATCCGGCCGTGCATGTCGGCAGTTTCAACAGGCCGAACCTGACCTATCGCGTCACGCGCAAGAAGCGCAGCCCCGACGCGCTCATCGAATGGCTCAACGCGCGGCCCGACGATGCGGGCATCGTCTACGTCGGCAGCCGCGCCGGCGCCGACGATCTCGCCGAGCGCCTCAAGCGCGCCGGAATCGCCGCCTTGCCGTATCACGCCGGGCTCGATGCCGCGAAGCGCTCGAAGCATCAAGAGCGCTTCATCCGCGACAAGACGCGCGTCATTTGCGCCACCGTCGCGTTCGGCATGGGGATCGATAAAAGCAACGTGCGCTTCGTCGTGCACTACGATCTGCCCAAGAGCGTGGAAGGCTACTACCAAGAGACCGGACGCGCAGGCCGCGACGGCGTGCCGGCGGATTGTCTGTTGTTCTTCAATCACGCCGACGTCGCGAAGTTCGAACGCTTCATCGAAGAGAAAGAGACGGAGGCCGAGCGGGCCGTCGCGCGCGAGCAACTCGAACGCATGACGCGCTACGCCTATTCCAACGACTGCCGGCGGCGCGATCTGCTCGCCTACTTCGGCGAGACGTTCACCGAGCTGAATTGCGGCGGCTGCGACAACTGCCTCGAACCACGGCCGGCCGTCGATGCGACGACCGATGCGCAGAAGCTGCTCTCCTGCATCGAGCGCATCCGCCGTTCGCACGGTTTCGGCGTGGGCATCGCGCACGTGATCGACGTGCTGCTCGGCGCGGAAAACGAGAAGATCTGGCGTTGGAACCACGAGCGGCTCACCACCTACGGCATCGGCAAGGACCGCAGCCGGAGTTCGTGGCGAGCGCTTGCCGACGAGATGATCCGCTTGGGGCTCATCGCGGTCGACGCCGCGCACTTCAATACGGTGTCGGTAAGCGCAGCCGGGCGCGAAGCCCTGGCCGGACGCGCTCCGGTCATCGTGCGCGAGCTGCCGGAGGCGACCGGGCGTACGCGCAAGCGCGCGCCGGGCGCAATCTCGAGCGCCGACGGCCCCTACAATGCTGAAGTGTTTCGCGCGTTGCGCGATCTGCGTAAAGAGCTCGCCGACGAACGCGATGTGCCGGCCTACGTCGTCTTCAGCGACGCGGTACTGCGTTCGATGGCGCGCGAGTTGCCCCGTACTGCCGTGCAACTGCGCGCGATCAGCGGTGTGGGTGAGAAGAAGCTCGCCGATTTCGGCGCAGCCTTCCTCGAAGCAATCGCGCAAGCCGGAGGCTAGTCCGCGCTCCGAGGGCTTTCCAAGACTAACGTGACAGGATAGCCCTTAATGATGACGCGTGGGCGCCGTATTTTTGCTGCTTGTCTTGCCACGGCATTGATTTTTGGCGGCTTCGACGCGCCTGCGTTCGCGCAATCGAGCGAAAATACGGGGATCATCCAGATCACCGTCAAGAGCGCCACGAACACCGCACTGCTAGCCAACGCGCGCGTGTTTCTGCTCGGGCCCAGCGTCGCAAGCGCGCTCACCACCCGCAGCGGCATCGTCAAGTATACGGACGTCGCGAGCGGCATCTACCGCGTGCGCGTGAACAAACCCGGCTACCGCAACAGCACCTCGGCCGCGTTCGAACTGCTGGGCAACAAAGAAGTCGATATCGACGTCACCTTGGGCTCGTCGGCGGCAACGCAAGATGATAGCGCGACCGCCGAGACCGATTCCAGCGGCATGAAGATCATCGGCCGCGTGGCGGCGCGCGTGACGGTGTCGACGCATGACGTCGATGAGAACAGCGCCGTCCGACGCATCTCCGACTCACTCACCGACGCGCTCAACACGCTCGCCGGCGTCGATGTGACGCAGAGTTCGAACGATCCGGATTCGCCGCAGACGATCTCGCTGCACGGGCACGACGAATCGCAGACTGCGGTGACGCTCGACGGCATCCCGCTCTCGGCGCCCGGCACGGCCGCCAACCTGCGCGGCATCAACACCGATCTTTTTGCCGGCGCGAGCGCAAGCTTCGGGGCGCGCGCGGGTGCGCTCGGCGGCGGCGTCAACTTCACCACGCTGCAGCCGACGCAAACGTGGCAAGAACGCTTCAGCGCCGCCGATGGGTCGTTCGATAAATACAATTGGTCGATCGGCGAAACCGGCTCGATCGGGAAGCTCGGCATCGCGGTGCTGACCACGAAGCGCGGCGGCAACAACCCGCTGACGTTCCAGGACTACCTCGATCAGAGCGGCTTGACATACCCGCACGGCGGCGAGACGACGAGCGCCGGCGACTTCATCAAGCTGCGTTATGGCCTTACCGACAATACGACGCTCACCCTGACCGCGCTCGAGAACAACACGGCAACGGCATCGCTTTGCACGCAGTTCACCGGGGTCGTGCCGTGCGGTCTCGGCCCCGGCAACACGACCGCCGGCAAGTTCGAATTCGTCTACGGCACCGTGCAGTCGCTGGTCGGCCAAGTCGCGCTTCAAGCGACCGGCTACGTGTCATCGCAATACAATCTCTCAAACGAGGTCAACCGCTTCATCGACGAGTGCATCGGCATGGCGGTCTCATGTCCGACGGCCGAGCCGTATGCGACCGATACGAATTCGCTCACGCGCGGGATCGCGACGCAAGGGACGATCAGCAAAGACAACCACACGATCACGCTCAACGCGACGACGTTCTCCGCGCAGACGAACTTCAACCCGCTCGTTGCGACCGGCTCGAGCACGTTCGTCTTGCCTTCGCTCAACGCGGTTTCGGCGACGACCGTTGCGCTGGCCGATTCGATCAAAGTCAGCAATCGCGTTTCGGTCGGACCGACGTTCTCGCTCGCATCGACGACCGGCGCGGGGAGTTCGATTCTCGCGGGAATGAGCGGCGATTGGCGCCCGAACGACTCCGACGACATCGCCTTCTCGGCGTCGCTCGGCAGTTCGCAGCCGGCGCCGCAAGTGGTGCGCAGCTACAGCGATCCGCAGGCGGCGCGCGTGAGCTGCCCTGGCGATACGGCCCAAATCAGCGGCCCCGGCGATACGGCGACGCCGCAATCGGCCATCGACTATTCGCTTTCGTGGACGCATCAGTGGAAGCACGGCCAAGTGAGCGCCGACGTGTACCGTCAATCGCAAGCGGGTCAACTCGTCACCGCCACAGTGACGGCCGATGCCGGCAACGTGCCGGCGTTCATCCAGCAAGCCGTGCAGCAATACTTCTCGAGCGTTTGCCCGACGGCATTGCCGGCATCGCTCTACGTGAGCCAGCCGGTCAACGGCACCGATCGTCTCTACCAGGGTTACGACATCACGGCACGGCTGTCGCTGGGTAAAGACGTTACGGTCATTCCGTCGTACTCGACCAACTCATCGATCTACACGTCGGCCGATCCCACGTTCACCGGCCCGGGCAGCACGCTGATCCTCAACTCGCAGCTCTACGGGCGTCCGCTGCACAAAGGCAATCTCACGCTCGACGCGTTCCACCCGCCGAGCGGGCTCGAGTTCCTTGCCAACGCGCAGTACGTGGGCGTGAACAACTCGCAGCACATCGCGCCGTATGTCAACGTCAGCTTCGGCATCACGCACCCGTTCGGTATCGGGATGCTCACGCTGTTCGAAACCAACGCGTTCAACACCGAAACGGGCCTGTTCTCGACGCTCAACGGCGCGATCCCGGAACCGCTAAACGGCGGCGGCGTGCTGCTCGTCCCCGGGAACCCGCTGCCGCCACGCACGATCCAGATGTCGTACACGTTCAATACCGGCGCGCGCAAAGGCGCCGGCTTTGCCAAAGGCGTGCGCGGCGGCGGCAACTTGCGTGAAACCGCGCAAGCCGACGCGAGTCCGGCGCCGAACGCTGGCGGCCCGCGCGGCGTGCTCGGCTTCGGCGAACTGCATTTCGTGGCGCCGCCCGATGCGGCGTCGGTGTTGAGCCTCGCCACCAGCCGGACGGAGTGCACGGCAGAACTGCAGCCCATCGCCACGACGGCGCTCGCGCAACTTGGAGCAGCTGCGGCCGCGTACGCCGCCGGCACGACGCCGCTGCCGGCAATCACCGGCGTCATCGTGACACCGCACGGCGACGCGAAGGGCACGTGGTACTTTGCGCTCGGCCCGAACATCCCGCGCGATCTCTTCCCGCGTCCGCAAAACGCCGGCGCGAACGGCGCCCCCCGCGCACCTCGTCCGCCCGGCGGCGAAGGCGGCCCCGGCGGCCCGCCGGTGTTCCAGCCGCAGATCAGCGTCGCCCCGAACGCGGCCGCGCCGCGACCGGCCTTTACACCCAGCGCGGCGCTCATCGCCGCGATTCTGCCCTTCCGGGCGCTGGTCTCGTGCGCATACGCCACCGTGCTCACGCCGGACGAGGCCAAGACGCGCGGCTTCGAAATCGCGCCCCCCGGCGTGCGCGAGCCGCGCCCCTCACCCAGCCCCTCGGCGAGCCCGGCGCCGGGGGCCAGTCCCGCCCCGCGTGGGAACCCGCGCGGCGCCGGCTTCATTAACTACGCACCTGCGCCCGGATTCTTCGTCGTTCGGGCCCCGGACTTAGGAACTGGCGGTGGAAGCGTGAAACAACCATGATGACGACCACAACGCCGGCGCCCCGGGTCGCTGTCATCGATGACGAGCGGCACCTGCGCGAGCTGCTCGAGCTCGGCCTCGGGGAGGACGGCTTCGAGGTCCGCACCGCGGGCGACGGCCAGACGGGCCTGACCTTGGTGCGCGAGTGGCGGCCGGACGCGATCATCCTCGACGTCATGCTGCCGTACGTGAACGGGCTCGAACTGCTGCCGATGATGCGCCGCATCACCGAGGCGCCGATCCTCATGCTCAGCGCGAAAGCCGACACCGACGACCGCGTCACCGGCCTGCTGCGCGGCGCCGACGACTACATCCCGAAGCCGTTCGAAATGTCCGAACTCGTCGCACGTCTGCATTCCGCGCTGCGCCGCCCGCGGCTTGAAGCGCCGAGCATCGTGGCCTACGCCGATCTGACGATCGACCTCGACCGCCGTGACGTGAAGCGCGGCGACTTCTTGATCGAACTCTCGGCGCGCGAATACGCGCTGCTGCTGACGTTCGTGCGCAATCCCGAGCGCGTGTTCACGCGCGATCAGCTGCTCGATCTCGTGTGGGGCAGCGATCGCGACGTCGGCCCGGGCGCGGTGGAAACGTACGTTTCGTATTTGCGCGCGAAGATCGACGCGAATTTCGAGCCGAAACTCATTCGCACGATCCGGGGAGCCGGCTACGCCCTCCGCTCCCATTGAAGCCTTTTCCGCGCTCGCGCGGAGGCTGACCGGCTGGTATGTCTTCGTCGCTGTGTCGTCGGTTGCGGTGCTGCTGACGGCTGTCGGCGTCATCGGTCTGCTCCTCTTCGCGCACGAAGTCAACGCCTCGATTTCGCTGGCGGGTATCAATGCCAAAGCGTTCGCCGCACGCGCGGCGCAACGGTATCCGCCCTTCGTGGAAGCGGCGTATGAGTTCGAGAACCGCGAAGTGCACGAAGGCATGCACACGTTCGCCGCGCTGCCGCGCACGCCGCGCCCGCGTCCCGGTGCCCCGGCCGTGCCGCCCGCGCCGGGCCGAACCGCTCCGCTCAACGAGACCGCCGTGATCGACGGCGTTGTCCGGCACGGCATCGGGCCGCGCGCGCGTTACGAGGGAAGCCGTTTCGGCTACGCGATAGCAACGCTCTTCGGCGTGCGCGTGCCGCCGCCGCAGCCGTTCCTCAATGGCTTCATTTCGTTCAGTCCCGATCCCGCGCTCTTCCAGAACGTCGCGCTCATCGTCATCGCAGCGGTGCTGCTGGGCGCAATCGCCGTCGGGCTGGTGGCGTACTTCATCGGCCGGTTCATCACGCAGCAGGCGATTCAGCCGCTGGTCGATGTCACCGAAGCCTTGCAGCGTTTCGCCGCGCGCGACTTCCGCCCGCAATCGATCACGCTCGCGCGCCGCAGTGATTTCGACGTCCTCGCGCACGCGTACAACGCCGCTTCGGAACAAGTCTCGACGGCGTTTGCCGAACGCGAAGCGGCCGAAGCGCAGATGCGCCAGTTCGTCGCCGACGCGGGCCACGAATTGCGCACGCCGCTCACGATCGTCTTGGGCTACATCGACCTCCTGCGGCGCCGGGTGAGCGATGCCGACGAGCGCTCGAAGTTCATTTTCTCCTCGATCGCCTCCGAAGGACGGCGCATGCGCACGCTCGTCGACAACCTCGTGCTGCTGGCGAAGCTCGAGGGCGAAGACACGCGCTTGTTCGAGCCGTTCGACGTGGGCGAGCTGATCGCGGAGATCGTCGATGTGCGGCGCGAACTCGCACCGTCGGTGCAATTCGAGATCGAAACCCACACGGCCGCGACGGCGATCGCCGACCGCGACGAAGTGTACGAGGCGCTGGCTAACATCATCGACAACGCGATCAAGTATGCGCCGGGCTCGTCGATTCGCGTCGAGAGTAAGCTGCCGCACGACGGCATCGTCGAAATCGCGATCGCCGATGAGGGTCCGGGAATTCCGCCCGAAGATCGTGAAGCGATCTTCGAGCGGTTCTTTCGCGGCGCGAGCCGCGGCGAGGTTGAAGGCAGCGGTCTCGGTCTCGCAATCGCCAAGCGCGCGATCGATCGCGCCGGCGGTACGCTGCGGCTCGATACATCGCTAACGCGCGGAACGCGCTTCGTGATCGCGCTGCGCGCGGAGCGAGCCCTAGCCCGTCTCTGAGGAACGGTTCTCGCTGCGCCCGAGCGTCACCATCTCACGCATCCGCGGATGATCGCTCTTTTGCCGTACCATCCACGATTCGAACGCGATCACCGGTAACCCCGTGCGGAAGAGCCAGTAGTAACAGCTGAGGTCGCCGAGATAGGCGAAGCGTTTCTTCGCATCGGCGTAGAGCGCGTCGTACGACGGAAACGATTTCGCGTACGCGGCGACGTCGCCGTACTCGGCGACGAGCGCCTGCAGCGCGCGCGCGTTGGCGATCGTGCCCACGATCTTCGAACGTGAATGCACGATGCCGTCTTCGGTCATCAGCCGTTCGACGTCGTAGTCGCCGTATGCGGCAACCGCAGCGATCGCGAAGTTGCCGAAGGCGGCCCGGAACGTTTCCCAGCGCGACTCGATGAATGCCCAACTGAGCCCGGCTTGGAAGATCGCGCGCGTCATCACCTCGAGATGATCGTCAAGCGTCGGCGCGGGGATGACGCGCGGGATCTTCTCGGGCGGGGTGGCTTTGCCGGCGCGCAACGGCGGTGCGGTCTTCGGGGTTTTCTTCGGCATCGTGCTGTATAGTGTCGCATGAGCAAGACGTGGGTCCTGGTGGCAGCGATCCTCGGCTCGAGCATGAGTTTCATCGACGGATCCGCGGTCAACGTTGCGCTGCCGATCATGCAGCGCGAACTGGTCGCAACCACGGGCCAGATGCAGTGGGTGATCGAGGCCTACGCGCTCTTTCTCTCGGCCTTGATCCTCGTCGGCGGGTCGCTGGGCGATCTCTTCGGCCGCCGCAAGCTCTTTGTCATCGGCATTGCGATCTTCGCCATGGCGTCGGTGGCCTGCGCGGTCGCGCCGGGTATCATCGTGCTGATCGTGGCGCGTTCGGTGCAAGGTATCGGCGCCGCCCTCGCGGTGCCGGAATCGCTCGCGCTGATCAGCGTCACGTTCACCGGTGCCGAGCGCGGCAAGGCGATCGGCACGTGGTCGGGCTTCGCCTCGCTCACCGGCGCCGCGGGGCCGGTCATCGGCGGCTACCTCGCGCAGACGGCATCGTGGCGCTGGGTGTTCTTGATCAACGTACCGCTTGCGATCCTCGTGCTCGCGATCGCGATCCTGCGCGTGCCGGAGAGCCGCGACGAGCAGGCGGCACGTGAGATCGATTGGACCGGCGCGCTGCTCGCGACGGTGGGTCTCGGAGCGCTCGTGTACGGCCTCATCCGCGTCCAGCTCGCCGACGGCCGCATCGACGGCACCGCGTTCATCGTCGTGGGACTGATGGTGCTCGGGTTCTTCGTGGTCGCCGAACGGCGCGCGAAACACCCGATGATGCCGCTCTCGATGTTTTCCGCGTCGCGCGTCTTTACGATCGCGAACCTCTACACGTTCGCGCTCTACCTCGCACTCGGCGGCAGCCTGTATTTCTTTCCGTATCTGCTCATCGACGTGCAAGGCTACTCGCCGACGGCCGCCGGCGCGACGTTCTTGCCGTTCGTGATCCTGCAGTTCGGGTGCTCGCGCTGGTCCGGCGGTCTCGTGCAGCGGCTCGGCGCGCGCACGCCGCTCGTGGCCGGCGCCGCGCTGGCCGGCTGCGCGTACGTGTTGTACTCGCTGCCCGGCATCGGCGGCGGCACGTACTGGACGACGTATTTCCCGGCGGTGCTCGTGCTTGGGTTGGGCGCCGTGTTTTTCATTGCGCCGCTCACGACGACCGTGTTCGACTCATCCGATCCGCAGCTGAGCGGCCTGGCTTCGGGCATCAACAACGCCGTCGCGCGCTCGGCCGGTCTGATCGCGATCGCGCTTTTCGGCGTCATCTTCGCGGGTGTGTTTTCCGCCGGCTTCGATGCGCGTTTGCGGCAGGCGCATATCTCGGCGGAGACGCGCACGCTCGCGAATGCCGAGCGCGCGAGATTTGCTGCCGGCACCGTTCCGCCCGACGTGCCGGCCGCCGACCGGCCTGCCGTGAGCGTCGCGGTGAAGGAGAGCTACCTCGCCGGTTTCCGCAGCGTTCAGTACACCTCGGCGCTGGTCGCATTCTGCGCTGCGATCGTCGCCTTCTTCGCCCTGCCGAGCCGCTTACGGGAGCATAGCAATGCCTGACGGCCTAGACGACATTCCGGTGCCGCAACTCGAGTTTGTGTTCGAGAGCGTGAGCCCATTGACCGGGCGCAATTGGACCGGCACGTATCCGAAGGGCCTGCGCGGCTGGTCGGAGGGCGAGTTCGGCGTCGGCACGTTCGAAGGACCGGCGATCCGCGGGCGCATTTGGAGCGGCGGTGATTGGCCGTATCGCACCGATGCGTTCACCGAGTTCGATTCGCGGTCGTTTCTTGAAACCGACGACGGCTATTTCATTTACTTGCAGAATCGCGGCAAGCTCTTCGCGACCAAAGAATTGCGCGCGAAGCTCGCGGCAGAGATCCCGGTCGATCCGTCCGAGTACTATTTTCGCGCGACGCCGGTCTTTGATGCGCCGCCCGATAGCCCGTACGCCTGGATGTCGCGCACGATGTTCGTCGCCGTCGCGTCGCGCCGGTACGACATGTCGGTGCAGCAGCGCATCTTCCGGATTCTCTGATGGAGATCAGCCGCGCGACCCTCAGCGCGCTCGTCCCGAAACTGGAGTACGCCTTCGACCTGCGCCCGCAATTCGCTGTGAGCCGTCCGGCCGGCACGTTTGCGAAGGGCGGCCGGGAGTTCGCGAAGATCGCCGGCGGCACCGTGGACGGACCGCTGCTGCAAGGCGAGCTGATCGGCGGCGCCAGCTTTCCGCTACGGCTGCAAGGCGACCTCGAGTACCTCGAGTTCGACGAGCGCATGCTCATTCGCACCGCCGACGGCGCTACGATCTACGTGCAGAACCGCGGGACGCTCGTCGCAACGCCGGCCGAGTATTATCATCGCGGCACCCCGGTTTTCGACGCTCCGGTCGATGGCCCGCACGACTGGCTCAACCACCACATGTTCGTAGCCAGCGGCGGCCGCCGGCTCGACGGCTCGGGGCACATGCGGGTTTTTGTCGTCCGCTAGCCCGGGTGGCCGCTCGGGCTATTCAGCGAACGAAGCTGTTGAACGGCAGGGGACGCGTTGACGGTACTCGCCTGGCTTGATATAATCCCCAGGTTCGGCCCACCGACGGTGAGGCCGCTTTCGTGTGTTTTTCGAGGATAGGCGTGCCGACAATCTCTCAACTGGTCCGTAAGGGCCGCGAAAAGATCCAAAAAAAGGTGAAAACCCCGGCCTTCCGCGTCGTTTCGACCGGACCGAAACCGGGTCACCCGGATCTGCCCAATCGGACGTTTGAGGTCGCCGGCAACCCCCAGCGGCGCGGCGTCTGCACTCAAGTGAAGACGATCACCCCGAAGAAGCCGAACTCGGCGCTCCGGAAAGTCGCCCGCGTCCGCCTCACCAACGGTGAGGAAGTGACCGCGTACATCCCCGGAATTGGGCACAACCTCCAAGAGCATTCCGTTGTTTTGATCCGGGGCGGTCGCGTCAAGGATCTCCCCGGCGTGCGCTACCACATCATTCGCGGCACGCTCGACACCTCGGGCGCCGCCAACCGCAAGCAAGGCCGCTCGAAGTACGGCGCCAAGCGCAACGCCAAACCCACCGGTAAGAAGTAAGGACGCTCTAGAGACATGCCGCGTAAAGGTCCGGTCCCGAAACGACCGATTCTCCCCGATCCGAAGTTCAACTCGAAAGTGCTCTCGCGCTTCATCAATAAGGTGATGCTCCAGGGCAAGAAGAGCGTTGCGGAGCGCATCTGCTACAGCGCGCTCGAGATCGTCGAGACGAAGTCGGGTCGCGATCCGATGGATATCTTCACCCAAGCGCTCGGTAACGCGATGCCGCTGGTCGAAGTTCGTCCGCGGCGCGTCGGCGGTGCCACCTACCAGGTTCCGATGGAGGTCCGTCCGGACCGCCGTCAGGCCATGGCGATGCGCTGGCTGATCAACTACGCCCGTGCCCGGCCCGGTCACTCGATGGAAGAAAAGCTCGCGGCCGAACTGATGGACGCAGCCAACAACCTCGGCGCTTCGATCAAGAAGCGCGAAGATACGCACAAAATGGCGGAAGCCAACAAAGCCTTCGCCCACTACCGCTGGTAATTGTAACCCTCTAATATCATGGCACTCAACCGCGAACATCTGCTCGAAAACACCCGCAACATCGGGATTGCTGCGCATATTGACGCCGGTAAAACGACGGCAACGGAGCGCATTCTGTTCTATACCGGCCGCACGCACAAGATCGGCGAAGTCCATGACGGTGCGGCGACGATGGACTGGATGGTCCAGGAACAGGAACGCGGCATCACGATCACCTCGGCCGCAACGGCGTGCACGTGGCGCGATACGCGTATCAATATTATTGACACGCCAGGCCACGTGGACTTCACCGTTGAGGTAGAGCGCTCGCTGCGCGTGCTCGACGGACTCGTTGCGTTGTTCGACTCGGTTGCCGCCGTGCAGCCGCAGTCCGAGACGGTGTGGCGCCAAGCCAACAAGTACAAAGTGCCGCGGATCATCTTCGTCAACAAGATGGACCGCATGGGCGCCGATTTCTTCAATTGCGTCGCCAAAGTCCGCGAGCGCCTCGGCGCGAAAGCGGTTCCGATTCAGGTGCCGATCGGCGCCGAAGCCGACTTTCTCGGCGTCGTCGATCTCTTCACCATGAAGAAGATCGTGTACACCGACGATGCCGGTTCGGTCATGGAGATCGACGAGAGCCCGACGGGCGAACTGCTCGAGACGGCGCAGAAGTGGCGTCACGAACTGGTTGAAGCGATCGCCGAACACGACGACGAGCTGCTCGAGATGTTCTTTGAAGGCAAAGAGATCCCGATCGACCGCCTCAAGAAGGCGCTGCGCAAGGCGACGATCGCCGGCGACGTGCTGCCGATGCTCTGCGGTTCGGCGTTCAAGAACAAGGGCGTGCAGCCGTTGCTCGACGCCGTCGTCGACTTTCTGCCCTCGCCGCTCGAAGCCAAAGTCATCACCGGCAAGGACCCCAAAGACGATTCCGACATCACGCGCAAGGCCGATGACAATCAGCCCTTCGCCGCGCTGGCGTTCAAGATCGCGACCGATCCCTACGGCAACCTGACGTACTTCCGCGTCTATTCCGGCGTACTCGAAAAAGGCTCGTACGTGTACAACGCGCGCAGCCAGAAGAAAGAGCGCATCGGCCGCATCCTGCGGATGCACGCCAACCATCGCGAAGATATCGACGCGATCGGCGCGGGCGACATCGCGGCGGCCGTCGGCATGACCGACACGCGCACCGGCGACACGCTGTGCGACGAAAAAGATCCCATCCTGCTCGAGAACATCGTGTTCCCGGAGCCCGTCATCTTCCAGGCCATCGAGCCGAAGACCAAGGGCGATCAGGACAAGCTCGGCATCGCCCTCTCGCGCCTCGCGCAAGAAGATCCGACGTTCCGCATGCGGACCGACGAAGAGACCCAGCAGACGATCATCGGCGGCATGGGCGAGCTTCATCTCGAGATCATCTTGGATCGCCTTAAACGCGAGTTCAAGGTCGAAGCGAACGTCGGCAAACCGCAGGTCGCCTACAAAGAAGCGATCACGAAGTCGGTCGAAGTTCAAGGCAAATTCGTTCGGCAGTCCGGCGGCAAAGGTCAGTACGGCGACGTCTGGATTCGTCTGGAACCGCTGCCGGCCGGCACGGGCTACGTGTTCGAGAACAAAGTCGTCGGCGGTACGGTTCCCAAGGAATACGTCAAGCCGGTTCAAGAGGGCATTCGCGAAGCGGCTGCGTCGGGTACGCTGGCGGGCTTCCCGGTGCTCGACTTCAAGGCGACTCTGTTCGACGGTTCGTACCACGATGTCGACTCGTCGGAAATGGCGTTTAAGATTGCGGCCTCGATGGCGTTCAAGGATGCCAACAAGAAGGCCGGTCCGATCTTGCTCGAGCCGATCATGAAAGTCGAAGTCACGACGCCCAAGGATTACCTTGGCGCGATCAACGGCGACTTGAATCGCCGTCGCGGCCAGATCCAGTCGCAAGAAGAAGCGCCCGGCGGCGCCGTGGTCATCACGGCCGACGTCGCGCTCTCCGAGATGTTCGGCTATGCGACCGACATGCGTTCCGCGACCCAAGGCCGCGCGACGTACACGATGGAGTTCTCGCGCTATGAAAAAGCGCCGCGCTCCGTCGAAGAAGAAATCGTCGCCAAGGCGTCCGGCAAAAAGCTCGCGACCGCCTAATCACCAGTTCAGTTTACTAGCGCTCATCTAAACCGAAGGAACACAGAAGTAGATCATGGCTAAAGCCAAATTTGACCGTTCGAAACCTCACGTCAACATCGGGACCACGGGTCACGTCGACCACGGCAAGACGACGCTCACGGCAGCCATCATCAACTGCCTTGCGACCGAAAATTCCAACATCCAGAAGCGCAACGTCGATGATATCGACAACGCGCCCGAGGAAAAGGAACGCGGCATCACGATCGCCATCTCGCACCAAGAGTACGAGACGGCGAAGCGCCATTACGCGCACGTCGACTGCCCCGGTCACGCCGACTACATCAAGAACATGATCACCGGCGCAGCCCAAATGGACGGCGCGATCCTGGTCGTGTCGGCTACCGACGGTCCGATGCCGCAGACCCGCGAGCACATTCTGCTCATGAAGCAGGTCGGCGTGCCGTACATCGTCGTGTTCCTCAACAAAGTCGATCAGGTCGACGATGAAGAGCTGCTCGAACTCGTCGAGATGGAAGTTCGCGAACTGCTCTCATCCTACGAATACCCGGGCGACGATATTCCGATCATCCGCGGTTCGGGCCTCAAGGCGCTCCAGTCGTCGGGCAAGCGCGGCGACAAGGATGCCGATCCGATCTTCGCGCTGATGGATGCGGTCGACAACTACATCCCGACGCCGGAGCGCGCCGTGGACAAACCGTTCCTGATGCCGGTCGAAGACGTCTTCACGATCACCGGCCGCGGCACGGTCGGCACGGGACGCGTCGAACGCGGTCAGGTCAAAGTCGGCGAAGAAATCGAAATCGTCGGTCTCGTCGACACGCCGCCCCGCAAGACGGTCGTCACGGGCATCGAAATGTTCCGCAAGCTGCTCGACGCGGGCATCGCCGGCGACAACGTCGGCGTGCTGCTCCGCGGTGTGGAGCGCAACGACATCGAGCGCGGTCAGGTGCTGGCCAAGCCCGGTTCGATCAAACCGCACAAGAAGTTCAAAGCCGAAGTGTACGTCCTCTCGAAAGAAGAGGGCGGCCGCCACACCCCGTTCTTCGCAAACTATCGTCCCCAGTTCTACTTCCGCACGACCGACGTCACCGGAACCATCAAGCTGCCGGAAGGCGTCGAGATGGTCATGCCGGGCGACAACATCGCGATGGACGTCGAACTGATCACGTCGATCGCGTGTGAAGAAGGCCTCCGTTTCGCGATCCGCGAGGGCGGCCGTACCGTCGGCGCCGGCGTCGTCACCTCCGTCCAGGATTAAGAGAGACAACCATGGCGAAGCAGAAAATTCGTATCCGGCTCAAAGCCTACGATCACGCGATCCTCGATCAGTCCGCCGAGCGCATCGTCGATACGGCGAAGCGCACCGGTGCGTTCGTCAGCGGCCCGGTGCCGCTGCCGACGGAGATCAATCGGGTTTGCGTGCTGCGTTCGCCGCACGTCGACAAGAAGAGCCGCGAGCACTTCGAGATGCGCACGCACAAGCGTCTGATCGACATTCTCCAAGCCTCACCGAAGACGATGGACGCGCTCATGCACCTCGATCTCCCGGCCGGCGTAGACATCGAACTCAAGGCGTAGGATTCGCTGCGCGAATCCGTCGCGTTTGGGCTTCGCCCAAACCGCCCAAAAATGGGAGGAGCCGCTCGGTTGGAGCGGCTTTTTTCATTTGCTCGTCGTGGCCGGCGGGATGACAAGGTGTGCGATAGGTACGGCTGTCTTGTGGGTACCGCGCATCTATGAACATGCAGCGCACCCTCGGTTCGCTCGCGCTCACCGGAGCGATCGCACTCACCGCAATACCGGCCGGCCCGGCACTGGCCGACGGCGCGGCCTCCACGCGCAACATCATCGGTGGCGCGGCGGTGGTGGGCGGGACCCTCTTGATCATCAACCACAACAAGAAGGTCCATCAGAAAGAAGACGAGATGGCCTCGGCGCAAGCGCAGGCCGAAGAGAGCGCTAACGATTCGCAGGCCGCGTACGCCTCCGAACACAGAGCGTATCTCGCGCAAGTCGCGATCAACCACGAGTACAAGCACGAAGTTGCCATCCAGCACCGGATGATCGTCCAGCTTCGCGGCCAGGTCGCCTCGGCATCGCGCGCCGGCTACGCGGCGCCCGCTGGGCCCACGCGCGTGGCGACGACGTCCTATGGCTGGGGCAACCTGTAATGCCGGGCACGTGCACCGGACGCATTGCCGCCGGGCTGATGCTCGTCGCCCTCGCCGCGTGTAGCGGCGGCGCGACGTCGCCGGAAAAGGCCATCAACGACACGACCGAAGCGGTGTATAACGACGACCTCAACGCGATGCAATCGCACTTCGACGACGCCTTGCGCAAACAAGTTACGATCGACGGCGTCGGCACGCTCTCGCAAAAGCTTCACACCTTCGGAGCGTACAAGGGGCTCACGCAAACCGCCTCCGATCCAAACGGCGGCCGCTACGATTACAACGCCGCCTTCGACAACGCCACCATGGCCGTACACGTTCGCGTCGATAGCGACGGACGTATCGCCGCTTACCGGATCGACGTCCCGCAGAACGTCGCCGCTCGGAAATAATTCGGAGAACGACCACCATGCTCTCGAACGAAAAAATCGCCGCGATCTACGATCTTCGCGCCGCGGTCGAAACGAAAGTGCATGCCGAGCAGGCGCTCGAACTCGTGCCCTCGCCGCAAACGCGAGCGGCGCTGCTCGACGCAACGCTCGAAGTCGAAGCGAAAACGCAAACGGCGATCGACGTGTGCCACGAGTGCGGCTGCACACACGGTCCGGACGACGATCATGGCGGCAACGTCATCGAAGTGAACTTCCGCCAAGAAGAGACGTAACTACCCGCAGCTCAAGCCTTGCTGGCGTGCGACCGGCAATCGCTTCGTGAGCCGTACGCACGAGCCGCGCTCGTCGTAATCGACCTCATCCATCAAGTGCCGCATCAGGTAGATGCCGAAACCGCGCGGTGCGTCGTGGCCGGGCTTGGCCGTCCCGGCACCTGGACGAAACCCGTCGCCCTCATCCTGTACTTCGATCACGATGCGGTCGCGTTCAACGTACACGCGCACCTCGAAGCCCGAATCCATCCGATGCCCGTGCTCGGCTGCATTGGCCAGCGCCTCGCCCACAGCCGTCTCGATATCGGCCAGATCCCCGTCGGGATATCCATACGCTGCGATATGCGCAATTAACGACCGGCGCGCAAAAGCCGCCGCCCGTCGCGTGTTCGGGAACCGTGCCCGGAATTCGCCTGTCATTCGCTTCGGTACGCGTATACCCCGAAAAGCAATAAGCTACCCACCGGTCGAATCAATCCGCTCATGCCGATTCCGCTGGATGTCTCGTTCGAACGCACGTTTTCCGGAACCGCAAAACGCATCTTCCAATTGCTCACGGAAATGGGCACGTCGGCCGACGCGATCTGGCCGTTCGCCTCGCAGCCGTTCATGCGTAGCGCCGGGCCGCTCGTCCCGGGACAGACGGAAGAATGGCATCTGGGATTGCACGCCGTGCTCGACTCGGTGGAGCCCGAAAAGAGCATCATCTGGCGCATCGACAACGACGGTGTCAACGGAACGCACGGCTTCACGATCGCCCAAGAGGGCAAGAAGACCACCGTCACGCACCGTGTGGTCGCCGAGCTTTCCGATCTTGACGGCCGTTTGCTCTGGAAGCGCCTCGAAGACGGCCATCAACGCGCGATCGACGGCCTCTTCGACAAGATGGGGCGCGTCCTCAAACGTTGAGCCGAAGACTCCGCGTTACTTCGGCTTTGTCGTGACGCCCGAGAGCATCGGAATCTCCGGAGCGGTCTTGCCGGCCGGTATCGACGAGAGATAGGCGTAGATGTCGGAGACGTCTTTTTCGGGGAGGATCGAGGCAGCGTAGGACGGCATCTGGCCAGCCGGTTTGCGGATATATCCAAGTAGTGCGGCAAACGGAATCGGATGCGGTGCGAGGTGTGGTGCTCCGAAATAGTTGCCTTGGGCCACCGTACCATGGCACTCGTAGCACCCGTAAGACATGAAGGCTGCCTTGCCCCGCGTTTGATCTCCGGCCGGCGCCGCCGGTGGATTCGTTTGCGCCGAGGCGTTCTGCAGGGTGAGGAGGGTGCTCGCAGCGAGAGCGAACGCGAGCGTTACGATGCGGCGGGACGATAGATTCATTGTGCCATCCTTAGCGGGGTTGCGAAACTACGTCGACGAGTGCCGGCATGCCGCTCTTCACGACCTTGAGCGCACGTGCGATCGCGGGTGCGATCTGCCCAGGCTGCGTCACCGGGCCGTCGGCGTATACGCCGAGCGACAGCGCGAGCTTCGAGTAATCGATGTCCGGGTTGCCGATGAGCGTGCCGATCTTGGCATGTTCCGGCTGCCGTTCGCGCCGGTCAGCAATGCGCTGTACGTGCATCGTTTCCTGATGCCACGCGCGGTTGTTGTGCACGATCGTCAACAGCGGTATTTTATGATGCGCCGCCGTCCACAACGATCCGGGAGAGACCATGAGATCGCCGTCGCCTTGGAAGTTCACCGCGTAACGGCCCGCATCGCGCGCGGCCAAAGCAGCGCCGACTGATGCCGGCATCCCGTAGCCGACGCCGTATGCGCCCGAGCCGCCGTTTTGGTGCCAAGGCTTGTTCATATCCCATAAGCGCTGCGGCCAATTACTTTGGAACGTGCTTTCGGATACGAGCGAGAACGGATCGTTCTTGATCTGGGTGTAGACTTCCATGCACATGCGCGGCACGCTGATGGGCGATGCGTCCCAGCCGATCGCCGCTTGGACGAGGTTGGCTTCCCGGCGTTTGGTGAACGCATCGCTGAAGCGTGCGGCGCGCGCCACGTTTTGGGCGCGGCGTTCGCTCGTCATCGCGCGGTTCACGGCATCGATCAGATACGGAAGCGACGCTTCGCTGTCACCCGCAATCGGCATGGTCGGCTGATAGAAGCGCTGCTGATCCTGATAGTTGCCCTGGCCTTGCATGTACATCGAATTGATCGAGATGACGGTCGTCGACGGCTTGATCTTCATCGTCGTCTCGCGCTCGGGAAGATCCGGGACGTCGGCGACGACACCGAAGATGTCGGTGAGCTCGAGTCCGAGGATCACGTCGGCTTGGCCGATCAACTGCCGGTCGAACGCGGCATACAAGTGATGGTCGGTCGGGAAATTCATGCGACCACCGAGATCCAGCACCGGAACCTGCAGCAACTCGGCGAGTTGTACCAGCGCCGCCATGCCCGCGGGCGTGCGCGCGACGCGATCGGCCACGATCACGGGAGTCTGCGCGTTGACGAGCAGTTTTGCAACGTCGGCGAGCACGGCCGGATCGGCAACCGGCGGCCGGACGGGCATGAACTTCGGCATGGGTAGGGGCGTCTCGCCCATCGGCATTTCGGCCAAATCGGCATCGACGATAACCAGCGCCGGTTCGTACGGCGGCGTCATCGCCATCGAACTCGCCTTCATGATCTCTTCGCCGAAGGCTTGGAGCGACGCCGGTTGCGAGTCGTACTTGGTATAACCGCGCACGATGGCGGCGACGTCGGTCGCGGTGTGAAACCATTCGACGCCGGGGCGGCGCGTACTCGAATCGGCGATGTTGCCGACGAGGATCAACATCGGCACGCGATCGGCGAAGGCGTTGTAAATCGCCATCGAGGCATGCTGCAAGCCGACGGTGTTGTGAATGAGGATCGCCATCGGCTTGCCGGCCATCTTCGCGTAGCCGTGAGCCATCGCAGCGGAAATCTCTTCGTGCACGGCCGAGAGCATCTCGGGCTTCGTGTTGCCGCCGTAGTTGATGATCGATTCGTGGATGCCGCGGAACGTCGAACCGGGCATACACGTCAAGTAATCGTAGCCGACGTGTTTGAGGCAATCGACCATGTAGTCGGAGCCGGCGTTGTGAACGTGCCAGTGGTCGATGGAGCCCGCCGGATTGCCGGTCTCGGCGGCCGCGAGCACGGTCGACGGCGGCGAGAGTTTTTGCGGCGGCGCAACGGGCGGCGTTGCGGCCGTGGCCGGCGCGGACGTCACGCCCGCAGCTGCGGCGCCGGCGCCTGCCGTGGCGATACCCGCAAGGAACGAACGGCGATCTACGCCGGACTGCTTCTTAGCCACTGTGCACCCCTGAATTGTGGACGGTCGGTAATGGGACAAATCTCCGCGCACTTGCACGAAGCCTGCAAGCGCCTACTTTGCGGGGCCGACCCAGACCGTTTGAATGTTCATGAACTCGCGAATGCCGAGATGGGAGAGTTCGCGTCCGTACCCGCTGTGCTTCACGCCGCCGAACGGCAGGCGCGGATCTGAGGCCGTCATGCCGTTGATAAAGACGGCGCCCGTGACGATGCGCCGCGCGAGCGCCTTGCCGCGCTCGATATCGCCCGTCCAGAGGGCGCCGCCCAAACCAAACGTCGAATCGTTCGCGAGTTCGACCGCATGCTCGGCGTCGCGCGCGCGAATCACCGCGGCGACCGGTCCGAACGTCTCTTCGCGGAACACCGGCATCGTGTCATCCACATCGACCAGCACGGTCGCCTCGAAAAACGCGCCGGCACGTTTGGGTAACGTGCCGCCGAGGACGACGCGCGCACCCTTGGCGACCGAGCCTTCGATCTGCTTGACGAGGTCGTCGCGCAGGTCGGTTCGGGCGAGCGGGCCCATCTTGGTCGCCCGGTCTTCCGGGTCGCCGATCGTGTAGGCTTTTGATTCTTCCACGAAGGCGGCGACGAAGCGATCGTAGATCGCGTCTTCGACGATGAAGCGTTTCCCGCAGATGCAGCTCTGACCGGCATTTTGGAAGCGCGCCTTGGCGGCCGTCTTGGCCGCCTCGGCAAGGTTGGCGTCGGCCAGCACGATGAACGCATCGGAGCCGCCGAGTTCCAGCACGTGTTTCTTGAGATAGCGGCCGCTCTCGCTGGCCACCGAAACGCCCGCCGGTTCGCTGCCCGTAATCGTGACCGCGGCGATGCGGTCGTCGGCGATGAGCCGCTTGACCTCTGCGCCGGGGACCACGACCGTGGTGAAGGCGCCGGCCGGGAAGCCGCTCTCGGTGAACACTTCCTCGATATCGAGGGCGCAGCGCGTGACGTTGCTGGCGTGTTTGAGGATGCCGGCGTTCCCGGCCATGAGCGCGGGAGCGGCAAAGCGGAAGACTTGCCAGTAAGGGAAGTTCCAGGGCATGACCGCCAGCACCACGCCGAGCGGCTGGTAGGCGATGTAGCTATCCGACGCGGTCGATGAGATGTGCTCGTCGGCCAAGAACTTCTCGGCGTTGTCGGCGTAGAAGTCGCAGGCCCAGGCGCACTTCTCGACCTCGGCCTCGGCGTCGCCGATCGGCTTGCCCATCTCACGGGTGGCGTTGAGCGCGAAGCGGGCAGCGTTCGCCCGCAGGTAGGCGCCGGCGCGCTTCATTAAGATGCCGCGCTCGGCGAAGGTCCGCTGGGACCATTCGCGCTGGGTCGCCACGGCCCGGTCGAGGATCATATCCAGTTCGGCCTGGGTGTGGAGGGCAAACGACTCGAGCTTGGCATCGGTCGCCGGGTTGATCGAATCGACGGTCTTCGTTTGAGCGGAAATCACGCTCCCGTACTGCGTCACGCCTTCCCATTTGTCATCCCGAGCGTAGTCGAGGGACGGCCCACTATCCGGCCAAGCTGGAACGCCCGGGTGCGTGGATAGATGGCCGCCGCCGTTTGACTTTCTTACCCGTCATTGGTATCATCTTGCGGTTGTGGTCCACGCCGGCCGCGGTAGTTTACCGTGGCCGACGGAAAGCGTAGTCGATACGCCAGGACCCGTGGACTTCCTAGAGGCGATTACGACGATGAAGAACATCATCGGCCGCAAGGTCGGGATGACGAGCGTGTTCACAGCGGATGGACGCTACGTACCGGTGACGGTAATCGAAGCGGGCCCGTGCGTTGTCGTGCAGCGCAAGACGAAAGAAACCGACGGCTACGAAGCCGTCGCGCTCGCATTCGGCGACGTGAAGAAGTCGCGGGTTACCCGCGCTCTCTCCGGTCATTATAAGAAGGCCGGGCTCGAACCGAAGCGTTCGATCCGCGAGTTTCGCACCGAGATCGAAGGGCTCGACGTCGGCTCAGCCGTTGCGGTCGATTCGTTCGTCGAGGGCGACCGCGTCGACGTGCAAGCCACGTCGAAGGGTCACGGCTTCGCCGGCGGCATCAAGCGCTGGAACTTCAGCGGCGGCGGCGCGAGCCACGGCTCGATGATCCATCGTCAGCCGGGTTCGAACGGCGACACCAACGCCGGTCACACGCCGAAGGGCAGCCGCCGTCCGGGTCACTACGGCGTCGACACGATCACCCATCAGAATTTAGAGATCGTACGCGCCGACGTCGAGCGGAATCTGCTCCTCGTGCGCGGTCCGGTGCCCGGTCCGAAGAACGGACTCGTCATCGTGACGCATTCGGTCAAAGTGAAGGCGAGCGCGTAATGCCGCAAGTTATCGACGGTAAAGGCAAGGCGTTGAAAGACGTCGCCGTTCCGGCAGAGTTCGCGGGCAACGTTTCCGGCAAGACGAACGCGATCTTTCGCGCCGTCTTCCGCGAATTGGCCAGCCCCCGCGCCGGTACGCACTCCACGCTCAAGCGCGACGAAGTCCGCGGCGGCGGACGCAAGCCCTGGAAGCAAAAGGGCACCGGCCGCGCGCGTCAGGGTTCGATCCGTTCGCCCCAATGGCGTCACGGCGGCGTGGTCTTCGGGCCGCAGCCGCGCAGCTACGTCAGCGCGCTCAACAAGAAAGAGCGCAAGGCGGCACTGCTCGCAGCGCTCTCCGATAAGTTCCAGAACGGTTCGGTCACGATCCTCACGACCGACGGTCTCGTGCTGAACAAGACCAAAGAATTCGCGACGCTGCTCTTCGGTTCGCCGAAGGCCGCGAAGTCGGGCGTGCGCACGCTCGTCGTGTTCGCCGAGAGCGAACTCGCAACGGTCGGTGAGAGCCTCGCGCGCACCGGCAACAACGTCGTCAACGCCGCGGTCACGCACACCGGCGCCCTCGACATCAAAGACATCGTCGGCTACACGCGGCTGGTGCTCACCACCGCGGCCAACGACGCGCTCGTCGCGCGCTTTGGCAAGACGGAGAAATCAGCATGACCGCCCGCGACATTATCGTGGCGCCGGTGATCACCGAGAAATCGATGGCCGGCACCGCGTTCCAGCAGTACACCTTCGAAGTGCGCTCCAGCGCCTCGAAGACGATGATCAAGCACGCCATCCACGAGATCTTCAAAGTCGACGTCGTCAAGATCAATACGGTCAGGATCGGCGGCAAATCGAAGAACTTCGCGCGGCGCGGCACGCGTACGTCCGGAAAACAAGCGGACTGGAAAAAAGCCATTGTCACTCTCGCCCCGGGTCAAAAAATTGAACTGGGCGGCGTCAACTATTTTGAGCAATAACAATGGCTGTTAAAAAATATAAGCCGACCAGCGCCGGGCGCCGCTTCATCACCACCGCCGATTTCAGCGGGATCTCCAAAAAAGATCCCGAGAAGTCGCTGCTCGAGGTCAAGAAGAAGCACTCAGGCCGCAACAACAACGGCCACATCACGACGCGCCATAAGGGCGGCGGCACGCGCAAGCAGTACCGTCTCATCGACTTTAAGCGCAGCAAAGATACGATTCCGGCGAAGGTCGCGGCGATCGAGTACGATCCCAACCGCACCGCCCGCATCGCGCTGCTGCACTACCGCGACGGCGAGAAGCGCTATATCCTCGCGCCGGTCGGCCTCGAAGTCGGCGCGGTCATCGTGTCCGGTCCCGATGCCGACATCAAGCTTGGCAACGCGTTGCCGCTCGCGAACATCCCGCTCGGTACGGTCATCCACAACATCGAACTGCGGCCCGGCGAGGGCGGCAAGCTCGTGCGTTCGGCCGGTTCGTCCGCGCAGCTGATGGCCAAGGAAGGCGCGTACGCGCAAGTCCGCATGCCGTCGGGCGAAGTGCGCAAGATTCAAGTCGTCTGCCGCGCGACCATCGGTCAGCTCGGCAACCTCGATCACGAAAACGAAGTGATCGGCAAGGCCGGCCGCCAGCGCCATCTCGGCAAGCGTCCGTCGGTTCGCGGTATCGCGATGAACCCGGTCGACCATCCGCACGGCGGTGGTGAAGCGCGCTCGACCTCGGGCCGCCCGCCGACCACGCCGTGGGGCCAGATGACGATGGGCAAAAAGACGCGCCGCAACAAGCGCACGGCCAGCATGATCGTTCGCAAGCGGAAGGGCAAGTAGTATGGGACGCTCGCTTAAGAAGGGCCCGTTCGTCGCGGACCATCTGCTCAGCAAGGTTGAGAAGATGAACTCCACGCGCGAAAAAAAGGTCATCAAGACCTGGTCGCGTTCGTCGACGATCGTGCCGCAAATGGTCGGTCACACGATCAGCGTCCATAACGGCAAGGCGCACATCCCGGTGTTCATCACCGAGAACATGGTCGGGCACAAGCTCGGCGAGTTCTCGCCGACGCGCATCTTCAAGGGAC